>OLAO01000008.1_pt1 | contig 28051 bp, 25 predicted proteins | sample 1607351 | NCBI WGS metagenome assembly OLAO01 (sample SAMN02674597, study PRJEB24791) | human gut metagenome, SKBSTL013 | isolation source: stool | host: Homo sapiens | place: USA
ATACCAGCTTTTCCAAAATACCGGCACGGGTGGCCGGTGTCCCCAGACCTTTTCGCTCGGCATCCTCCGGCATATCCTCTTTTCCGGCAGTCTCCATCGCGGACAATAGGGTGTCCTCCGTAAAGTGCTGAGGCGGACTGCTTTTGCCTTCTTTGACGATTGCCGCAGCAACCGAAAGGGTCTGTCCTTCAGTCAGCTCCGGCAGGGCTGAGTATTTTGTTTTTGGGTATTTGATTTCTTAGTATTTAATTGTGTTGGATTTTCCGGTAACGGATTTACCGCTGACGGGTTTACCGTTATCGGGTTTTCCGACAACGGCTTATCCAACATCGGTTCTCCCTCGATGGGACGCTCAAAAATGGTATACTCATTGGCTGCGAATTTACCAGAAGCATCAGTTGTCTGTCTGCGCCGAATGTATCCGGCTGTTTCAAGCTCATTGACAGCAGAGCGGATTGCATCTTTGCTTTCTCGATTGATATAGCTGAGTCCTGACAGCGTATAATCCCAGTCATCAGGCAGAGATAACATTTGCGACAAGAGACCCTTTGCCTTCAAAGAAAGTCGTTTGTCTTTTAGATGAAAATTGCTCATAACCGTGTAATCGCCAGTGCGTTCTACACGAAAAACAGCCATTTACTTCACTCCTTTCATTTCTCAGGTATGAAAAAAGCCGCAATTCATAAAAGAATTGTGGCAGCGGTTAGGGTCTGTCTGTATCTTTTTTCTTGCGTCGGTAGGGGCGTTTTGGCATTGGTGGTTTATCAAACAGATCCCTTTCCTGAGAAAATGGTAAGGTTTGAAAAACACGGTCAATCTCGGTGGATTCCATATCACGCTGTGAGCGGCAATCTTCTTGAATAGCTTCTCGGATTTCTCTTACAGTACACATATTCATTCCTTTCCTTTCGTTGTATCGGTTATGAACGACGGTGTTTTTTAGGCTTGAAGTCGAGGATATGCCCCTCAATAACATGGGCATATCTCTTAATTTTGATTTCTCGACGCTGCTGGCTTTGCAGAGCTGACTGATACCCGTCCTCTGTGAGAAAAAGCCTCATTTCGTCACCAGGTTCTCCATAAGCAGTAGGGCGCAAGACAGTAAACTCAATCATCCAGAAAGTGCTGTCCCAAAATCGCTCCACTGCAAGAATGTTGTGGCCTTTCAGTTCCCTTGCTGCAATATCTTTCATAGGCTCTCCCTTCATCGTTCCTGATCTCGTTGGCGTTTTTTCTGCCATTGTTCCAGCAGTTTAATAATGGTTTCCTGCATTTTGGCCGGTGTATAGCTTTTGGGGAAATACTTTCGCAAGGTATCGCTGCTCAAGGTCACTTTATCCAGATCACCCTTTTTTTCCTCTGACATGATGGCAAGCATCACATCTTCTGACAACTTCCCTTCCTGGCTGAACTTTTTCATTCGCTGAGCCTGAGAGAGAGAAGGGGTAGCCTGCTCATAGTCCATTGTTTCCACCAGCATTTGCTGTTCGTCCGGTTTCAAAAAAGAGAGTTCATAGGCTGGGTTAAATGCGATTTTCTTTTCATCCACCATATCCAAAAGCTCTGGAATCAGTTCAGTCAAACGAACATATCGCATTACCTGGATACCGCTTCGTTCACCGGCTTCTTTTGCCACCTGGTCTCTGGCGCTCAACTTCTGTTCAACTTGAACAGAAGTCAGGTCTGTTCTTGCTCCTTGATGTTTAATGGCTTCCAGCTTCATTTTGTAGGCAAAAGCCCTTTCACTGGGGAGCAGATTTTCTCGCTGCAAATTGCTGTCAACCATAATAATTGTGGCAGCATCGTCATCCAAGTCGCGCACAATGACAGGCATGGTTTCTTTTCCGGCCAATTCGCTGGCTCTGCGGCGTCTGTGACCGGCTACCAGCTCATAACCGCCATCAGGCAGTGGTCTGGCAATCGCAGGAACCAACACACCATACTTTTTGATGCTGTCTGCGGTTTCTATCATTGCATCATCATCCTTGACCTTGAAGGGGTGATCCTTGAACGGATGCAGTTCAGATAGGGGAATTTCCTGAATTTTTTCCAGTTGCTCGTCTTGCCGACTTTCTTCTGTAGAAAACAGGTCATCTACTGAGGCCAGCTCTATTTTTTTCGCGCTGCTTTTCAAGTTTCAATACCTCCTTCGTCAGATTTTTGTAGCCCTCAGCCACTTTGCCATTAGGATCATGGGCATAAATGCTTTTTCCTTCAGCACTGATTTCTTTAGCCCTGACAGAATGAGGAATTTCTGATGTAAAAACCTTGATCTTACTGCCATAGGTTTCGCGCAGAAGAGCGGAGATTTCTTTGGCAAAATTGGTTCGGCTGTCTACCATCGTCAGCAGAATCCCATCAATTTGCAGCTTGGGATTGATTTGTCTGCGAACCTTATTGATAGTTTGCAAAAGCTGCTCCAAACCTTTAGCTGGAAGATACTCTGCCTGGACGGGGATTATAACCCTATTAGCGGCAGCCAGTGCATTGACCGTAAGCATACCCAGGGAGGGCTGGCAATCAATAAGGATATGGGAGTATTGCCCCTTCAGCGTGTCCAGATATTGTCGCAGAATGGTTTCTCGGCTCATAGCGTTTACCAGAGATACCTCCATACCAGATAGCTGGATGTCCGCAGGCATCAGGTCTACGCCCTCAGGGTGGTGCAGGATACCCTCGCCGGGACGAATTGGTTCATCCATCAAAATACGGCCCATAGCGTCTGACAGTGTAAAGGGCAGCTTATCAGGCTGAGGATTGCCCAAGCTGATGGTCAGGCTTCCCTGTGGGTCTCCGTCAATCAGAAGGACTTTCTTCCCGGACTGCGCCAGACCAATTCCAAGATTGGCACAAGTGGTTGTTTTGCCGACACCACCTTTTTGGTTGGCTATGGCAATAATCTGTGTATTCATGATTTCACCTCATTTCTTTCTAAGTTTAGATATGAAAAAAAGTGCCTGCTTTACCTTTCCTGAGAAAGATAAAACAGGCACTTTCACTGGCTCAATACCTCTTGTAATGAACCTCTATGTATGGTAAACTATGTCCACGATACCATGAATATAATTAAGTCTCGACGGGAATTGAACTTTTGGCTAACGCCAAATTTCGCGCCTTTGCAAACAGAGTGCAAACAATAGGGGGCTAAAATCCTTTGTTTTTGCTTGATTTTGCTTGTACAAGGTTTATAGAGAACATGGAGAAAAGCCTTGATATAACTGCATTTTCTTTATCCCTGTTGATAGGGAATATATGCACTGGGTCCATCTCCTAAGCGGAAGGCCGTGTGTTCGAATCACATCGGGGACGCCAGCGCAAAATCAAGCCCGGAAGGTTTACGAACCCTCCGGGCTTGGTTTTTGCTTTTCTATGGAAGATAGCCGCTACAACGTTCACACCAGCCTTGCCCCGGCGTGGGGCAGGCTTTCTGCGCCAAGGCTTTGCAGCTTTTGGGGCAGGGCGGCAAGGTCGCCGCCGGTATAATACCAGCCCGCAGCCAGTGCTGCCAGTGCCAGCAGCAAAAGCACCACCAGTGCCTTGCCCAGCCTGCGGCGCTTCGGGCGCGGCGATGCAGACTGTTCCGCCGTGAGGGAGGCAGGGGTCAGGGCTGCATCCGGCACGGCTCTGCCATAGGGCTGCCAGTTTGTGCCCCCAGCCTGCGGCAGACCACAGGCGGCACGGCGCAGCATATCCAGCAGCCATAGCCCGGGGTTCTCGTCCGACGCAAGGCACCGCAGCCAGCAGCCCTTTTTACCGCCCACCAGCAGCAGACGGCTTTGGGGCAGTTCCACACAGCCCACCGTCAGCGCGGCACCGGTCAGCTTCTGCATGACCTGCACCCGCGCCAGTATGCGGGCAGGCTCTGCCTGCGGTGCCTTGCGCAGCTTGCGGCTGAGCCGGGCGGTGAGCGCGGTATTGGCGTAGCTCATGGCACCAAAATCGAACACCTTTTCCGCGCCGGGAAGGTTTTCCAACCGGCTTTCCAGCAGCATCCCGGCGGCGGTATCACTGCACACCAGCAGCTTGCGGTGCTGTTCCAGCGCCTGCACTGCGGCAGCGGCAAGAGTCTGCTCCCCTTCCCCGTACAGCGCCGGGGCAAGGCTTGTCCGCAGCAGTTGTACCGCCCGGTGCAGTTGCTGTGGGGTGCTGCTTTGCAGCGCTACCAGCGTTTCCGCACCCCGGCTGCGGCAGTGCACCGTGCCCTGCCAAGTGTCCGGCAGGGCTTCCACAGCCTTTTGCACGGTCTGCTCCGGTGCACCGAACAGCCGCAGCACGCAGCCTGCCGGGCGCTCTTCCTTATTTGTCATGACGCATCCCCCCTGCGGCCGCAGGGGCCGCCCTTACTCTGCCCGCAGGGTCTCGTCCAAGGCGGTCAGGGCGGCGGGGTCATGCTGTGCGCTTTCGGCCAGCACCTGCGTACCGGCAGGGGTCTTGCCCTGTGCCAGCCGCAGCGCCAGTTCCAGCGCAGTCTGTGCGGCGCGGGCGCGGATGAGTGCACGGTCCGGACGGGAGACGAACAGCTTTTTCACATACGCCTTATCTCCCCGGGCAGCGCCCAGATACACCGTGCCCACAGGCCGGACGGCATCGCCGCCGCCGGGGCCTGCCAGACCGGTAACGCTGACCGCGATATCTGCACCGGCGGCCTTTGCCGCGCCCAGCGCCATCTGCGCCGCCACGGGAGCCGACACCACATTATATTGCGCAATGACCGCCGGGTCCACCCCGACAAGCTTCGCCTTGGCCTGCTCCCAGTAGGTCACAAAGCCGTAGCCGAACACCTCGCTTGCGCCGGACACACTGGTCAGGCGCTGGGCGATCATGCCGCCGGTGCAGCTTTCGGCGGTGGCAATGGTCAGGCCGTTGGCCTGCAGCGTATGCACCACCGTCTCTTCCAACCCGGCGACATCCTCATCATACACCGCATCGCCCAGCAGATCATAGAACTTTTTGGCGTAGGCTCGGCACATGGTCTGCGCCTCGGCGTCATTCTGCGCCCGGGCGGTGATGCGGATCTCGCACTCGCCGGTCTTGCAGTAGATGGCGGCGGTGGGGTTCGGGTTTTCCAGCAGCGCACGCACCCGGTACTCCAGATTGCTCTCGCCGCCCAGCACCCGCAGCGTCAGGCTGTGCAGGGCGCAGCTCTGCCGCGCCAGCAGCAGCGGGCGTATGCTTTCCTCCCACATGGCCTTCATCTCATGGGGCACGCCGGGCATCAGCACAGCACAGTGACCGTCCTGCTCGAACCATGCGCCCGGCGCGGTGCCGTGGTGGTTGACCACCTTATGCCCATGCACCGGCACCATGGCCTGCTTGCGGTTGTTGGGGGTGGTCTCGCGCCCGGTGCGGGTAAAGAAGTCCACGATCTTCTGCCACTCCTCCGGGTCAAAGGTAAGGGTGTCGCCAAAGCAGGCGGCCACCGTCTCCTTGGTCAAGTCGTCCGCCGTGGGGCCCAGCCCGCCGGTGAACACCAGCAGGTCGCACCGCTGCTTTGCCTCGTTGACAAAATCCGCCAGACGGTCATGGTTATCGCCGATGGTGCTCTGCCGCCGGACTGTGATGCCCAGCGCGGCCAGCTCTCGGCTGAGGTACTGGGCATTGGTGTTAAGAATGTTGCCGAGCAGCAGCTCGGTACCCACACTGATGATCTCTGCTGTCATGGACAAATCAACCCTCGAATTCTACCTGATCGGTGATGCGGATGCGGATGCGCTCGGCGCTCTCTGCTGCTTCGGCTTCCAGCGCGGCAAGGCCGGGCATGGCGGCTTCGGCTTCCAGGATCTCTTCCAGCTCCGGGCGGATCTTCGGGTGCGGGGGCGTGAAAATGGTGCAGCAGTCCTCATAGGGCAGGATGCTGGTCTCGAAGGTATTGATGTGGCGGGAGGTCTCAATGATCTCGGTCTTGTCCATACCGATGAGCGGGCGCAGGATGGGCAGGTCCTGTGCAGCATCGGTGCACTGCAGCGCCTTGACGGTCTGGCTTGCCACCTGTGCCAGACTTTCGCCGGTGACCAGCGCTTCACAGCCCTGCTTTTTAGCGATCACGTTTGCAATGCGCATCATGCTGCGGCGCATCAGCACCGTGAACAGCACATCCGGAGCATTATCCCGAATGTATTCCTGGGGTTTTGTGTAGGGCACTACAAACAGGTTGGCGCTGCCGGTATACACGGTGATGAGCTGTGCCAGAGCCTTTACTTTTAGTTTTGCACGCTCAGAAGTATACGGAGGGGACGCAAAATGGATGTGATCCAGTGCCAGACCGCGCTTTGCCATACGATAGGCTGCCACCGGGCTGTCGATGCCGCCGGAGAGCATATTCAGCGCACGGCCGCTGGTACCCACGGGCAAACCACCCTCACCCGGTATTTTCGGGCCGTGAATATACGCACCGTAATCGCGAATTTCCACAATGACCTTGAACTGCGGGTTACGCACATCCACCTTCAGGTAGTTGTGCTTGCCCAGCAGGTAAGCACCCAGTTCCCGCATCAGCTCCGGGCTGGTCATGGGGTAGGTCTTGTCGGCGCGGCGGGCTTCCACCTTGAAGGTACGGATGCCGTGCAGCGCGCTGCCCAGATAGTCCTCGGCGGTCTGGCAGATGGTATCGAAATCCTTTTCGCACACCACGGCGCGGCTGAGCGCGGCAAGGCCGAACACCTTGCTGACCCGCTCAAAGGCAAGATCCATATCCACGTCCTCTTCCTCAGGTTCCATATAAAAAGTGGACTGGGTGCAGTACACCTTGAACTTGCCCACCGTCTTAAGACGGTAGCGCAGAATCTTCATCATGGCTGCTTCGAACTGGTTGCGATTGAGGCCTTTCAGGGACATTTCGCCCTGATAGCCCATAATAATTTCCTTCATAAATGTTGCATCTCCTGATGTGGGATTTATAATGGCCTCCGCTTTCGCTCTGGCCATATTCAGCGGAAAAATTGTTTTACTCTATGAATGGAAAATGACTGCGGTCATTTTCCATTCACCCTTTCACGCATTAGGGTCGCGCAGGCAAACTGCATCTTCCCATAGAACGGCTGACAGCTTTCTCTTCGGACACGAATCGGGCCATTCCATCGCCCGCCCTATTGCCCTGCGGGCAACAGGGTCCCACCCCAGCGGACGGTCCTCAGAGAAACTGTCAGCCGTTCTGCGGCTTCTGTTTTTACTTTCTGATCTTCTGCAAGTGCTTCATGCCGTCCTCGAAGCGGTTGAGGAAGGCATCCACATCCTCCGGGGTGTTGTCGGCGCAGAAGGACACCCGGATGGCGGTGTCGATGGCAAGCGGGTCGCGCCCCATGGCTGCCAGCGTGTGGCTGGGCTGACCGCGCCCGCAGGCGCTGGCCGAGGAGACGTAGATCTGCTCTTCGGCCAGAAAAGCCAGCATGGTCTCGCTCTTGATGCACATCTCGCTGAAGTTCAGCACCTCGGGCACGGCGTTCTCCGGGCTGTTGATGACTACCTCCGGGAAGGCTTTCAGCCCTTCCCGCAGGCGCAGGTTCAGGGCGCGCACAGCAGCATCCCGGCTCTTCATGGTCTTGGCCAGACGGGTGGCCGCTGCGGCCAGACCCATGGCGTAGGGCAGGTTTTCGGTGCCGGGGCGCATCTGCCGCTCCTGCTCGCCGCCCAGATAGGGCGGCTGGAAGGCCTGCACCAGCCGGTCGGAAAGGTAGAGCGCGCCAATGCCCTTGGGCGCATGGATCTTGTGGCCGCTCACCGAGAGCGTATCAATGTTGTCCAGTTTGATGGGCACACGCATCCATGCCTGCACCGCGTCCACATGGACGATGGTACGGCTGTTGCGGTGCTTTACCTCGGCGGCAAGGCGTTCCACATCGTTGCGGGTGCCGATCTCATTGTTCACCATCATGCAGGCCACAAGGATGGTGTTCTTGTCCACCCGCTCCAGCATGGCGTCAATGTCCAGCGTGCCGTCTGCCCGGGGAGCTACCACGGTAACGTCGTAGCCCTGCTTTGCCAGACGCTCCAGCGGCCGCTGCACACTGGGGTGCTCGAAGCCGGACACTACAATGCCCTTGCCGAAGGTGCGGGTCTGCACCGCGCCCAGCAGCGCCAGATTATTGCTCTCGCTGCCGCAGGAGGTAAAGTACAGTTCCCGGCTTTTGCAGCCCAGCGTGCGCGCTACGGCGGCGCGGGCGGCGTTCAGAGCTTCTTCACTGCGCGCGCCCGGGCCGTACAGGCTGGAAGGGTTTGCCCAGTGCTCCCGCATGGCCTTGTCGATGACGTCCGCCACCTCGGGCGCTACGATGGTGGTGGCCGCGTTGTCCAGATAATGTAACTGAGGATTTTGCAGCATAAACGGATTTCCTGCTTTCTGTCGTTGTTTTCATAATAACCCAGAATAAGTATAGCACAAACCCCTGGATAACGCAAAAAATTTTATGCATTTATGGGTGATTTTTGTAACTGTACCTCCTTGACAAACACCCCGGTGGTGTGCTATCTTTACAGCATAGACCGCATCCCTGCTGACGGAACCTTGTGGAGCACCACAGTGCAGGGGTGCTGGGGATGTCAATGCCGACCGTCTGGGCAGCCTTGCGCAATTGCTGCGCAAAGCTGCCCTTTTTTGCTATCAAGGAGGATGTCTGTATGAAGACCGATATCGAGATCGCGCAGGAAGCCAGAATGAAGCCCATCACCCAGATCGCAGCTCAGCTGGGTCTGGAGGAGGAAAGTGTGATCCCCTATGGCCGCTACAAGGCCAAGATCGACCACCGGCTGATCCACAACGCCAAAAAGCAGGGCAAGCTGATCCTTGTCACTGCCATCAGCCCCACCCCCGCCGGTGAGGGCAAGACCACCACCAGCGTAGGTCTGGCCGACGCCATGAACGCACTGGGCAAAAAGACCATGCTCTGCCTGCGCGAGCCCAGCCTTGGCCCCGTGTTCGGCGTAAAGGGCGGCGCTGCCGGCGGCGGCTATGCACAGGTGGTGCCCATGGAGGACATCAACCTGCACTTTACCGGCGATCTGCACGCCATTGGCACCGCCAACAACCTGCTGGCTGCCATGATCGACAACAGCATCCAGCAGGGCAACCCGCTGAATATCGATCCCCGCCGCATCACCTGGAAGCGCTGCATGGACATGAACGACCGGCAGCTGCGGTTCATCGTGGACGGTCTGGGCGGCAAGGTGAACGGCACCCCCCGCGAGGACGGCTTTGACATTACCGTGGCCAGCGAAGTCATGGCCATCTTCTGCCTTGCCACCAGCATCTCCGATTTGAAGGAGCGGCTGTCCCGCATCGTGTGCGCCTATACCTACGACGGCAAGCCGGTGACCGCCGGTGAGATCGGCGCAGCCGGTGCCATGACCGCCCTGCTAAAGGACGCACTGGACCCGAACCTTGTGCAGACATTGGAAAACAACCCCGCCATCATCCACGGCGGCCCCTTTGCCAACATTGCCCACGGCTGCAACAGCGTGCTGGCCACCAAGCTCAGCCTCTCGCTGGCAGACTACACCATTACCGAGGCCGGCTTCGGTGCTGATCTGGGTGCGGAGAAGTTCTTGGATATCAAGTGCCGCTATGCCGGTATTGCCCCCTCTGCCTGTGTGCTGGTGGCTACCGTGCGCGCCCTCAAGAGCCACGGCGGCGTAGCCAAGGCAGACCTGAACCAGCCCAACCTCGAGGCCGTCAAGGCCGGTGCTTCCAACCTGATCCGCCACATCGACAACCTGAAAAACGGCTTCGGTCTGCCGGTGGTGGTTGCTATCAATGCCTTCCCTACCGACACCGCCGAGGAGCAGGCCTATGTGGAGCAGGTCTGCGCCGAGCAGGGCGTGCCCTGCGTGCTGAGCGAGGTGTTCGCCAAGGGCGGCGAGGGCGGCAAGGCACTGGCTGAGAAGGTGCTTGAGATCCTGGAGGATCGTCCCATCCAGTACACCTACCCGCTGGAGATGCCCCTGAAGGACAAGATCAACGCCATTGCCACCAAGATCTACCGCGCCGACGGCGTGAATTACAGCGCCGCCGCCAGCAAGACGCTGGCCGAGCTGACCGAGATGGGCTACGGCAACCTGCCCGTGTGCATTGCCAAGACCCAGTACAGCTTCAGCGACAACGCCAAGCTGACCGGTGCGCCCACCGGCTTCACCATGGAGGTGCGCGAGGTGCGTCTGGCAGCCGGTGCAGGCTTTGTGGTGGTGATCTGCGGCAACATCATGACCATGCCCGGCCTGCCCAAAAAGCCCGCCGCCGTGAACATTGATGTGGACGCCGACGGCAAGATCACCGGCCTGTTCTGATAAAAAAGCCCGATAAAGCACAAAAGGCGCTGTCCGCAAGGACAGCGACTTTTGTATTTTTACTCCATGGTGTGGCTGCAAAGGTAGTCCACCCATACAGCGTAGCCCTCCGGCTTGATATGGTAGCCGTCCGGCTGGGCGTAGCTTTCGATCAGGTCGCCGTTTTCGTCCGCCAGCACCTCCCACAGGTTGAGGAAGTAGCAGTTCTTTTCCAGTGCAATGGCGGCAAGTTCGTTGTTGATGTGGCACAGACGGTCGCGGTTCAGCCCTGCGTGGTTTGCCTGCGCGCTCACCTCCGGCCGCACTGGCGTGATGGACTGCACATAAATCTTTGCATCCGGCAGTGCCTGACTGATCATATCCAGCATCAAACGGTAGTAGGTCAGAAAGCTGGTGTAATCGGTGTCCTGCCCCAGCACATTGCTGCCCAGCAGCACATAGACGGCCTTGGGCTGCTGCGCGGTCAGCGCGTCCAGCGGGATCTCTGTCACGCCGTCCGCCCGCTTGCAGCTGGTACCGTTGACAAAGGCGTTGGGGCCTACCCCCTTATAGGCGCAGAACTGCGCCCCGGGCAGACCAGTATCGTAGATCTGCAAGCCCTGCGTCAGGCTGTCGCCCACAAAGCTGGCCTGTGCAAACCAGCTTTTTTCCACCGGGGCACTGGCCGGCAGCGCCGCCATGCGGAAGTCCAGCGCGGTCTCGGTGCTGTCCTCCAGTGTCTGCACCCGCAGCTGCCGGGCCAGCGGATAGCTGACCGTATTCCATGTGTTGTCCGTGGTCACCTGCCGCAGAATGGTGTTCTGGCTCAGGGCGGTATCCACGCGCTCCCGGTGCAGCACCTTCCACAGGATGCCGATGGCGCTCAGCAGAGCCAGAAGCGCCAGCAGAGCAACGATGATAAACACCCTGCGCCAGCGCCGGTGCAGGATGCGTCGCCGGTATTCCTGATAATCTGCCATTGTCGTTCCCTCACTTCCGGCCCGGAGTACGGGCGGTTCTGCTTATAGTATAGCATAACTGCACCCAACAGCAAGCCCCATTTGCCAAAAATGTGCCGCCGGTTTTGCACGGTGCGGGGCTGTTTTGGTGCAAAACAGACAGTGCCCTGCCGCAAACGCTTGCATCCAATAGGCAGGATGTGCTATACTAAGATGAATCAAACGATAGGGAGGCTTTCACGATGGCATATACACCGAAATTGACTTATAAAGGCAAGCCCCTCGTCCGCAAGGACAATGAGCTGTATTACGGCAGCATGACCGATCCCTATGTGCTGTATCTGCAGATTTTGACCACCACCCCGGTGGGCGAGCAACAGGTAGCCGACAAGGTACACCTGATGCTGCTTTCTACGGATACCACCAAGGCACCGCAGGAGCGCGTAGCGCGCCAGACCACCAAGCACGGCCTGTACAACGCGCTGGACATCGGCGGCATCTGGCTGCAGAAGGCCAACGAGAACCGCTGAATCAATTTAAAATGAACAATGCCGGACAGTCTGCGGACTGCCCGGCATTGCGTTTTTACAGGGACGATTTGGAATGACCTTCGCGTGCGCTTTGGCCATATTCATAGGAATTTCTTTTTTAGATTGCAATTTTGGAAAATCTGCGGATTTTCCAAAATTGCCTTTTCACGGGCGATGAAGAAGCGTTTACTCCTCGGTCACCTCAAAGTCCAGCGGTTCGCCGCAGTTGGGGCACTTGGGCGCGCCGTCCAGCAGCTCATCCTCCTCAAATACGGCGGTCTTTCCGCAGGCGGGGCAGGTCACCTCGTACTGCACAGGGGCGTCCTTGGCTTCGTCCTCGTCGCCTTCCAGTGCGACCTCAAAGGTCACGCCGCAGTGGGCGCAGTTGGCTTCGCCTGCATCCAGATCATCCTCGCTGACGTAGACGGTCTCGCCGCAGGCGGGGCAGGCTACCTCATAGAAGGGCTCGCTGGCGATGTCGTCATCTCCCGCATCCTCATCCTCGTCGGCTGCGTCGTCATCTTCGTCCTCGGCATCCTCGTCTTCGTACAGGTCGGCTTCCAGATCCTCCAGCTCCTCGCTCAGATCGTTGATCTGGTCGTAGGCTTGGGTCAGATCCTCGTCCATGGCGGCAATGGCATCGGCCATCTCGCCCAGCAGTGCGGCCATGGCCTTGATGATCTTGCCCTCTTTGGTGCTCTCATCCACGCCCAGACCGTCCACCAGGCCCTGCAGGTAGGCTGCTTTCTTGTTCAGTTCCATCTGAAATGCCCTCCTTGTGTATGATACAAAAACCGGGCAAGCGGTTGCCCGCTGCCCGGTATGCGACAAATGATCAGACGCGCTCCATATACTCGCCGGTGCGGGTATCGATGCGGATGTGGTCGCCCTCGTTGATGAACAGAGGCACACGAATCTCAGCACCGGTCTCGACGGTAGCGGGCTTCAGGGTGTTGGTGGCAGTGTTGCCCTTGACACCCGGCTCGGTCTGGGTAACTTCCAGCTCGATGAAGTTGGGGATCTCGACGCTGAACACCTTGCCCTTGTAGCTCAGCAGCTTGCACAGCTCGTTCTCCTTGCAGAACTTGAAGTTATCGGGCACGTCGGCTGCGTTGACGGGGATGTCATCGTAGGTCTCGTTGTCCATGAAGTGGTACAGATCGCCGTCCTCGTAGCTGTAGGTCACGTCCTTACGCTCGATGAAAGCCTGCGGGAACTTTGCGGTGGGGTTGTAGCTGGTCTCGACCACAGAGCCGGTGATGACGTTCTTGGTCTTGGTACGGACAAAGGCAGCGCCCTTGCCGGGCTTGACGTGCTGGAACTCAACGACCTGAAGAACCTGGCCGTCCTGCTCAAAGGTCACGCCATTGCGAAACTCGCCTGCAGAAATCATAGGAATTCCTCCATTAGTTTAATCTCAAATGCTTAACGCATATCTCTATTTATTTTACCCAATCTGCCCCTGTTTGGCAAGGGGTTTGGGCAAAAAAGACGATAAAAACACAAAATCTTTTACACATTCCGCGCTGCGCGGTACATTTGCTGCATTGTCTGCGCGTCCTCGGCCTGTGTGCCCGCGCTCTCACAGATGACTACCGGCGCAAGCTTCCGCTCTGCCAGCAGCTCCATCAGGGGCTGAGGCTCCGGGCCGAACTGCGTATCGGCAAAGGTCCAGTGGCGCTTTTCGCCGCCCGCCGAGTACTCGATGCGGGAAAAATGCACATGGAACTGCCGGGCGCGGTCATCGCCCAGCACCTCAGCCATGCGGTCCAGAATGGCGGCATAGTCCGCCTTGGTCCGGATGCCGCCCAGCGTGCGGGCGTTCAGGTGGCCGAAGTCGATGCAGGGGGTAATGCGGCTGTCCACGCCGCACAGCGTCAGCACCTCGTCCAGTGTGCCCAGCTGTCCTACCTTGCCCATGGTCTCCGGGCACAGGGTCATATCCTCAAAGCCCGCCTCGTCCAGCGCAGCCACAGCGCGGCGCATGGTATCCAGCGCCTTTTCCAGCGCGGCTTCCCGGCTCTGCTTGCCGCAGCTGCCGGAGTGGAAGATGATGCGTCTGCCGCCCAGCGCCCGGCACACCGCTGCGCTTTGCATCAGGTACTGGATACTGTTCAGCCGCTTATCCTCCTCCAAACTGGACATACTGATATAATAAGGTGCATGGACGCTGAACAGGATGTCCCGCTCCGCAGCAAGGGCAGCCATGCGGGCGGCCTTATCCAGCCCCAGACGCACCCCACGCCCGCACTGGTACTCAAAGGCGTTCAGCCCCATTTTGGCGGTGTACTCCGGCACGTCCAGGCTGCTTTTGTAGCCTTGGGCGGCAAAGCTGTCGCTGGTGCCTGCGGTGCCGAACCGGATGTTCCAAGCTTCACTCACAAGGTCTTACCTCCCCGGTCGTAGTATTTCTGCCAGTGCTTTTTTTCCCACTTGCGCTTGAGGATGACCTGCGCACCCAAATCCGGCCCGCGGGGGATGACCATCAGCCCGGGAATGCCGTACAGCGCCGCCACCATGCGGTCGGCGTAAAGCTGGTCGCCCACCATGGCCATCTGGCGGTGCTTCACGCCCATGCGGTGCTGCGCCACCATCAGCGCAAAAGGCAGGGGCTTGGCGGCGCGGTACAGGTAAGCAAGACCCAGCTTTTCCGCAAAGGGGCGCACCCGCTTTTCCGCACCGTTGGAGACGATGGTCAGCTTTACCCCGGCCTTGCGCATGATGGCAAGCCACGCGGCCACCTCCTCCGGCAGTTCCTGACTGCGGTCTGCGGTCAGGGTGTTGTCGATATCCAGCACCAGAGCCGTGATGCCCTTGGCGGCAAGCCATTCCGGCGTGATATGGGTAACGTCCTTAAAAACATATTCGGGGGTAATGAGCATAAATAGACCCTCTCAGTCTGCCCTGCGCAAAACAGCTTTAAAATGAAAATAGGGGAACCTGTATAACAGGCTCCCCTACATCGGCGTTAGCAACGCGTTTAAAATCTAAAGCAACGTGCGATTCCAAGCAATCAATTACTTGAACTTGCGCTTGCGGGCTGCTTCGGACTTCTTCTTGCGCTTAACAGACGGCTTCTCGTAAGCCTCGCGCTTACGAACCTCTGCGAGCACACCGCTGCGAGCAGTGCTGCGCTTGAAGCGACGCAGTGCGCTTTCCAGCGACTCGCCCTCTTTAACACGAATTTCCGACATCTTATTCCCTCCCTTGGACCGTGAGGCAGGAATTTCGTTGTTACATGGTAACTAACAGTAGACAGTATAGCGCATTTTATCCGGTTCGTCAACCTTTTTTTGAAAGTTTTTGCTCAAAACTTTTGAAAGATTTTTGAACAGACGCTGCCGGGTGTTTCCTGCGCTAAATCCGCCTCTGCGGGTGATGATATGTTCGCGCTTATTCAGCGGAGCAGCAGTTCTCAGCCCTTGGCAGCCAGATTGACCAGACGGCCCTTGACGTAGATCTCCTTGACCAGCTGCTTGCCTTCCAGAGCGGCAGCAACAGCGGGGTCAGCCTTGGCGGCAGCAATGGCGGCAGCAGCGTCAATGTCGGCAGCCACCTTCAGGCGGGCCTTCACCTTGCCGTTCACCTGCACAGCGATCTCCACTGTGCTTTCCACGCACTTGGCCTCTTCGTACTTGGGCCAGGGGTAGTAGGCCAGCTGCTCGTCGTGGCTGTGGCCCAGCTTCTCCCACAGCTCCTCGGTCATGTGGGGAGCAAACGGGTTCAGCAGCTGGACGACGGTCTCGAACTCGGCCTTGGTGGCGCCGCCGTTGTCGTACAGGGCGTTGACCAGAGTCATGAGCTGTGCAATGGCGGTGTTCATCTTCAGGCCCTCGATGTCAGCGCCCACCTTCTTGATGGTCTGGTGCATCAGGGTCTCCATGGCGGGGCGGTAGCCCTCGCCCTCCACCAGCTTGTCGCTCAGTGCCCACACGCGGTCGAGGAAGCGGTTGCAGCCCGCAATGGCAGAGGTCTGCCACGGTGCAGCCTGCTCAAAGTCGCCCATGAACATCTCGTACAGACGCATGGTGTCGGCACCGTACTGGTCCACCACCTCGTCGGGGTTGATGACGTTGCCAAGGCTCTTGGACATCTTCACGATGGGATGGCGTGCCATCTCGCCGTACTTCTCTTCCAGTGCCTTCTCGGCGGCCTTCTGGCTGCCGTACTCCTTCAGCAGCTTCTCCTGCTCCTCAGCGGGCAGGTTGACAAAGCTGTGGGGGTTCAGGCCAAGGATCATGCCGTGGGCGGTACGCTTCTGGTAGGGCTCTGCCGTGGGCACCACGCCGATATCGTACAGGAATTTATGCCAGAAGCGGCTGTACAGCAGATGCAGGGTGGTGTGCTCCATGCCGCCGTTGTACCAGTCCACCGGAGACCAGTATTCCAGTGCTTCCTTGGAGGCCAGAGCATCCTTGCAGTGGGGGTCCATGTAGCGCAGGAAGTACCAGGAAGAACCAGCCCACTGGGGCATGGTGTCAGTCTCACGGGTTGCGGGGCCGCCGCAGCAGGGACAGGTGGTCTTGACCCAGTCCTTGTGGCGTGCCAGCGGGGACTCGCCGTCCGGGCCCGGCTCAAAGTCGGTGATGTCCGGCAGAGTCAGCGGCAGGCTGCTCTCGGGCAGGGGCTGCCAGCCGCACTTGTCGCAGTGCACCATGGGGATGGGCTCGCCCCAGTAACGCTGACGGCTGAACACCCAGTCGCGCAGCTTATAGTTGACCTTATCGCGGCCCTTGCCGTTCTCCTCCAGCCAGGTGATCATCTTCTTTTTGGCATCGACCACGGACAGGCCGTTCAGGAAGCCGGAGTTGACCAGCGTACCGGTAGCCACATCGGTAAAGGCAGCCTCGTCCAGATTGGACGGGGTACTGCCCTTGACCACCTCGATGATGGGCAGGCCGAACTTCTTGGCGAATTCCCAGTCGCGGGTATCGTGGGCGGGCACAGCCATGATGGCACCGGTGCCGTAGGTGGACAGAACGTAGTCGGAGATGAAGATGGGGATCTCGGTCTCGTTGACCGGGTTGATGCCCATCACACCGTCCAGCTGCACGCCGGTCTTTTCCTTGTTCAGCTCGCTGCGCTCAAAGTCGCTCTTGCGGGCAGCTTCGGCCTGATAAGCCTTGACGGCATCGGCGTTCTTGATAATGCCCTTTTCCAGCCATGCCTTGAGCAGAGCGTGCTCCGGGGAGATGACCATGTAGGTAGCGCCGAACAGGGTATCGCAGCGGGTGGTGTACACGGTCAGGGTGTCCCCGGCGGTGGTGCCGAAGTTCACTTCTGCGCCGTGGCTGCGGCCGATCCAGTTCTTCTGCTGGGTGGACACGCGCTCGATGTAATCCAAGCCATCCAGACCGTCGATCAGCTTATCGGCATAAGCGGTGATCTTGAGCATCCACTGGCTCTTGACGCGGTGCACCACCTCGCTGCCGCAGCGCTCGCACACACCGTTGACAACTTCCTCGTTGGCCAACACGCACTTGCAGCCGGTGCACCAGTTGACGTTCATTTCCTTCTTGTAGGCCAGACCGTGCTTGTACAGCTGCAGGAAGATCCACTGGGTCCACTTGTAGTACTCGGGGTCGGTGGTGTTGATCTCACGATCCCAGTCAAAGGAGAAGCCCAGCGCCTTGAGCTGGCTGCGGAAATGATCCACGTTGCTCTTGGTGACGATGGCCGGGTGGATGTGGTTCTTCATGGCGAAGTTCTCGGTGGGCAGACCGAAGGCATCCCAGCCCATGGGGTACAGCACGTTGTAGCCGTTTTTACGGCGCTTGCGGCTTACCACGTCCAGCGCGGTGTAGCTGCGGGGATGGCCGACGTGCAGGCCTGCACCCGAAGGATACGGGAACTCCACAAGGGCATAGAACTTGGGTTTTTTGTGGTCGATCTCGACGTGGAAGGTCTTTTCGTCCTCCCACACCTTCTGCCACTTGGCTTCAACAGCCTTGTAATCATACTTCATGTTTGTAATCAGCTCCAGACTTTTCTTTTGCAAATACCGCGATCGGAATGATTTATGTTTAAGGCAGCTGCCTTAATCCCTTTTTTACTCGATGGTGCTGTCCGGGGTCAGATACTCCGAAATATCCACCGGCTCGCCGTCGGCCCACAGGTGCTCCAGATCGTAATAGGTGCGGGTGTTGGGCACAAAGACGTGCACGATGACGTTGGAGTAATCCAGCAGCACCCAGTTCTTGGTGTCGTGACCCTCAACGCTGTAGGGTTCCAGACCCTTCTGCGAAAGCTCGTACTCCACCTCGTCGGCCAGAGAGGCCACCTGCGTGGTGGAGGTACCGGAGGCGATGACGAAGTAATCGGTCAGGACGGTCAGGCTTTCCACCTTGAGCACCCGCACATCCTGCGCCTTCTTCTTGTCCAGAATCTTGGCGATCTCAATGGCAAGCGCCTTGCTGTCGTTGAAATTATCCATGTGTTTCTCCCTTCTGTCGGAACACGCCTGCACACGGTGTGCAGGGCGTTGTTTTCTGTTGTTACTGTTCGGTGCCCGCTGCCTGACCATCGGTGGTCACAGCGCCGGAAAGGTCGGTATCGCCGCTGAGGATGGCGTCATCGGATTCCTTATCGATGCGTCCCATATACTGCACGTTGGCATCGGTGGATGCGCTGCCGTGGGGCCACTGGTCGGTGACCATGTGCAGCTCGCTTACCTCCACCGGGCCGGTGTAGGTGCAGAAATACTGGTTGAGCAGGTTTGCGATGGAGCCGGCATCCGGCACCACGCAGGAGTAGCCGGCAAAGGAGTCGGTCTTGCCCACGTTGGGCACGCCCATGAACACCGGCGTCTGCGCCAGAATGATGTTGGAGCTGTCGATCTTGAGGAAGGACGCCAGCAGCTTTGCGATGGTGGTGATATCCATATCCGTGTGGATATAGTCCTTGAAGATCAGCGGCAGCTGGTTCAGGATATCGGTAATGCCCATGGCGCGGGCGCGCTTGAACAGACCTGCGTAGAAGTAACGCTGCATATTCAAGCGGTCGATATCGGAGTTTGCGTAGCCGTCGCCGTGGCGGCAGCGCACAAAGAACTCTGCCGAGGCACCGTCCAGATTGCGGTAGCCCTTGATCAGCTTGCTGCCGCCGTAGGACATATCGTGGGGGATATACACCTCGATGCCGCCGAAGTTATCCACCATTTCCACCAGCGCCTGCATATCAATGGTGACATAGTAGTCGATGGGCAGGTGGTACTGGTCGTAGATGACATCTGCCAGCGCGGCAATGCTGCCGCCGTTGGAAAGCGCCACCGAGTTGATCTGGTAGTTGGAAACGGCATAGGTCTTGCCGTTGGAAAGGGTAAGCTTGCGGTTCTGGGTGGTCACCAGCGTGTTGCGGGGGATCTGCAGCATCCGCAGCGCACCGCCCTTGATATCGAACTGGCAGTACAGGATCATATCCGTCATGCCATCGTTGGAGCTGGCGTCGCTGTAAGAGCGTCCCTCTTCAAAGTCGATGCCGCAGACCAGAATGTTGACCACATCGCCCTTGTACTCCTCGGCGGTCTGGATCTCCTGTACGATGGAGGGGGCACTTTCCGCCGGGCGGATACTGTCCTCCACCTTGTTCACAAGGCTCACACCGTACACCACCACACCGGAGATCACGGCGATCACCCCCATCACAATGGCAAAGGGCAGCCACAGCGGGGTCTTTTTCTTCTTTTTGCGGCGGCGCGGTGCGTCATTCCCGCCCATGTCGGGCTGTGCCGGGCGGCGGGGCGGCGGGGCGTGCTGTGCCCCGGCGGTGCTGCGGGTGTTCTGCTCCGGGGCAGCCTGCGGGGCGCGCGCCGCCTGACCCGGGCGGCTGAGTGAGCGGTCTGTATTGATATGGCGTGGCGTTTGGCTCATGCTTTTTGTATCCTCCAGCTTTTCACTGCTCTGCAGAGTTTTTCACCTGCAGACCTGTCATATCCTTCAGTATAGCATGGTACGGCAAAATCTGCAATTGTTTTATCCGGGGATGTCCGGAACCATTTTTAATCGGCATCCGGCTCTTCACCCTTCATTCTGCCCGCTGTGCGCTAAGATATCCTCGTAGGCGGCCTTGCTTTCGGGGTCTAAGGGCTTGCCCTCGGACAGCACAAAACCGTTCGTCTGCCGGAGCGCTGCCAACATGGCTGCGTCCAAGTCCTTCATTTCCAGCTTGCGCAACTTCTCCACCCCGGGCCAGTCCCGCTCGGCGCTGGTCATATCGGCCAGATACAGGATCTTATCCAGCTGGGTCATGCCCGCCTTGCCTGCGGTATGGCAGGCAATGGCGCTGAGCACGGCTTCGTCCGTAACACCCCACTCGGTACGCGCCAGAATGGCGGCACAGATGCCGTGCCACACCGGCGTGGGGCGTGCTTCGCCGCCCTGCGCGTATTCCGGGTGCGCCTGCATGATGGCGCGCATCTCGTCCTTGGGCAGTTCCTTGGCGGCATCGTGCAAAAGCGCAGCCAGTGCGGCCTGCTCCGGGTCGGTGCCGTAGTGCTTAGCCAGCTTGACGGCCATTTTTTTCACGTTGATGGTATGCTCGTAGCGCTTATCGCTCAAGCGGCTGCGCACAAGCTCTTTTGCCTGTTTCAGATCCATTTATCTGCTACTTCCTTCTATGTTCCGGTATAGTCCTTCCCGCCGGATGACGCTGCGCACTTCCTCCGGCAGTTCGGCTTCGCACTCCTCTCCGGCGGCAAGCCGGGCCCGCAGCTGGCTGCTTGCCATAGGCAGCGCCTGCACGGGGGCAAACAGGATGCGTCCGCCCGACGGGTCCAGCTGCTTTGCCTTTGCGTGCAGCGCCGGGGCATCGCCGATATCCCGGCTGGTGACCACCACCCGCGCAATGCGCAGGATATCCTGCCAGCGGTGCCAGCCCTCAAAGCTGAGCAGCATATCGCTGCCAATGGCAAGGTACAGCACAGCGCTCGGGTTTTCCCTTGCCAGCATTTCCAGCGTGAGCACGGTATAATTGCGGCTGCCCGCTGCGGCCTGCGCCACCTCCCAGCCGCTTACTTCCAGCGGCGGCATTCCGGGCTCCTGCGCCAGTGCCGCAAAGCACCGGCACATTTCCAGCCGCAGCGCACCGGAGGCGTTTGTCCCCTCCTTAAAAGGAGAGGTGCCTGCCGGCATCACCACGATCTTATCCGGGTGCACACGGTCTGCCGCTGCACGCAGATTGTTCAGGTGGCCGTTATGGGGCGGGTCGAAGCTGCCGCCATAGAGAAGGATCTTCATCTTACTTCAGCAGGGCAGCGTAGGCGCTGTCCTTTTTCTTTTGCAGATACAGCACGAACTTGGAGCCGATGACCTGCACGCAGTCGGCACCGGTGGCCTCGGCCAGCAGCTGGGAAGCCTCGCGGGCGTTGTACATGCTGTTTTCCAGCACCTTGAGCTTGATGAGCTCCCGGGCGTCGAGGCAGTCCTTCACGCCCTGGATCATGGTCTCGTCGATCTCACCCTTGCCCACGATGAAAACGGGGTCCATGGTGTTTGCCTTGCCGCGCAGAATGGCGCGCTGTTTGCTAGTCAGCATAGTTTTTCTCCTTTATTTTCAGGTTGATATTCCGGATTTTTCAATTTTACTTTTTCACGGGATGGGGCGTATCTGTCAGCGACCTCGCCCTCTCAGGCGCTTTCGCGCCAGCTCTCCCAAAGGGAGAGCCTCTGGCGAGGAGATAAAGTTTGTGGTTTTGCCAAGGCCTCTCCCTTTGGGAGAGGTGCCGAACAAGGTGAGGCGGAGAGGGCGAGCCATCTTCGGACTTACGATCATTTCAGCTTGATCTCTACTTTTCCAGACACCTGTGCGATAACGCCTTCTTCCGTGACTGCACTCAGAAAGCTGGGCAGCTGCTTTTCCAGCGCTGCCAGCGCGTTGCCGCGGTGGCTGATGGCGTCCTTTTCGTCCGGGGTCAGCTGGGCGTAGCTGCGGTTCTCGGTGTTGGGACGCTTGTCCGTTTTGCCCACACCGCAGTCTGCGGGGATGAACAGCGGGTCGTAGCCAAAGCCGTAGTCGCCGCACAGCCGCGTAAAGGCAATGCTGCCCGGGCACTCGCCCATGCAGGTCAGGTGCCGCCCGTCCGGCAGGATGAAGCACACTGCCGAGATGAACTTTGCGCCCCGCTGCCCGGCAGGCACCGCCTGCATGGCAGCCAGAAGCTTATCGTTGTTGGCTTCATCGTCGCCGTGGTGGCCGCAGTAGCGGGCGCTGTACACGCCGGGTGCACCGTCCAGCGCATCCACACACAGGCCGGAGTCATCGGCGATGGTGGGCAGACCGCTGGCCTTGCAGATAGTCTCGGCCTTGATGAGAGCATTCTCGGCAAAGGTGGTACCGGTTTCCTCCGGCTCGATGGTGATGCCCAGCTCTTTCTGGCTGACCACCTCATGTCCCTGCGCTTCCAGAATGCGGCGCAGCTCGCGAAGCTTTCCGGCGTTGCCGGTCGCTGCACAAATTTTCATTTTCCGCGCCCCCTTAATGCTTCCATTCACGAGGGAGCAGCTCTTCCACAAAGCCCTCCGGGGTGAAGGGCAGCAGGTCGTCGATGCCCTCGCCCACACCGATAAAGCGCACCGGCAGGCCCAGACGCTGCTTGACCGCCACAACGCAGCCGCCCTTGGCGGTGCCGTCCAGCTTGGTCAGGATGATGCCGGTGGCATCGGCAGCCTTGCAGAACTCCTTGGCCTGACTGATGGCGTTCTGCCCGGTGATGGCATCCAGCACCAGCAGGGTCTCAAGGCTGGCTTCCGGGCTTGCCTTTTTGACGCTGCGGCTGATCTTGGAAAGCTCTGCCATCAGGTTCGCCTTGTTGTGCAGGCGGCCCGCCGTATCCGCAATGACCAGATCATAGCCGCGCGCGGTGGCCGACTTGACCGTGTCAAAAATGACAGCGGCGGGGTCTGCGCCCTCGCCGGCCTTGACGATCGGCACACCGGCGCGGCCCGCCCAGATCTCCAGCTGCTCGCTGGCAGCGGCGCGGAAGGTATCACCGGCGGCCAGCATGACCCGCTTGCCCTGCCGGGTGTAGTAATCGGCCAGCTTGGCAATGCTGGTGGTCTTGCCCACGCCGTTGACGCCGATGACCAGAATGACAGCGGGCTTGCCGTCCAGCGCCATCTCGGCCTCCGGGGTCATCTCCTCGGCAATGATGTCGCGCAGGGCATCTGCCGCCTGTTCGCCGGTCTTGAGGCCCTTTTCCTGCACGCGGTCGCGCAGCTTGTCCACCAGATGGACCGCCACATCGCCGCCCACGTCGGCGAGGATGAGCTGCTCTTCCAGCTCATCGTAAAGATCATCATCGATCTTGCTGCCGGTGAGGGTATTCATAATATTGCCCCAGAAGCCCGTGCGGGTCTTTTCGAGGCCGTCTTTCATCTTGTCTTTTTCTTTTTTTCCAAATCCGAAGAACGCCATAGTGGTCCTCCTATCTATTTTCTGTTTATTTTATATCAGGAAACCAGCGTTGCGTCAACCTGTTCCAGATCCAGCTTGAGCAGCTTGGACACGCCGTCCTCCTGCATGGTCACGCCATACAGCACGTTGGCAGCTTCCATGGTGCCGCGGCGGTGGGTGATGACGATGAACTGGGTCTTATCGCTGATGCGGCGCAGATACTGGGCAAACCGCACCACGTTGGCATCGTCCAAGGCGGCTTCGATCTCGTCCAGAATGCAGAAGGGCGCGGGGTTCACCGCCAGAATGGCAAAGTAGATGCTGATAGCCACCAGCGCCTGCTCGCCGCCGGAAAGGGCTTCCAGATTCTTGATGACCTTGCCCGGCGGGGCTACCCGGATGCCGATGCCGCAGGCCAGCACATCGCTTTCGTCCTCCAGCACAAGGCTGGCTTCGCCGCCGCCGAACAGCTCGGTGAATACGCGGCTGAAGTTTTCGTTGATGGCGCGGAAGCTGTCGGTGAAGATCTCCCGCATCTGGGCGGAAAGCTTTGCGATCATGCGGCTCAGCTCGTTGCGGCTCTCCTCCACATCGGTCACCTGACGGGACAGTTCATCGTAGCGGGCTTTGACCTCCTTGTACTCCTCGATGGCGCTTACGTTCACGCTGCCAAGGGCGCGGATCTTGCTGCGCAGGTCGGCCACCTGTGCCCGCAGAGCGGGCAGGCTGTCGAACTCCACGCACAGCTGCTCCGCCTGACTGACCGAGAGCTGGTACTCGTCCCACAGCTTTGCCACGGTTTGGTCGTACTCGGTCTCGGCAGCGGCCTTGCGCTCGGCAAGGCGCGCCATCTCCCGGCCCATCTCCTCGCGGCTGTCGGAGGCGGTGCGGGCCTTTGCCAGCGCTTCCGTTTCCTTCTGCTGGCAGGCAAGCCGCTTTTCGGTGGCTTCGCGGATGGCCTGCTCCTTTTGGGTGATAGTGGTCTGGCTGTCGGTCTTGGCCTTGCGGATAGCTGCGATCTCGGTGCGGCAGGCTTCGCTGCGGGCCGCAAGGGCGGCAAGGCTTTCTTCCAGCGCGGTGCGGCGGGCAGCGGCGTCCTTGGCGCGCTGCTCCAGCGCGGCGATCTGGCTGTAAGCCAGCTCTGCATCCTTGCGGCGGGTCACCTGTTCCAGCCGCTTGGCGCTGAGCGCCTGTGCCAGCTGGTTTTGCTGGGTCAGAAAGCTGTCGCTGCCCTCTGCAATGCGGCTCAGCTCGGCGGTCAGCTGCTCGATCTGCGCTGTCAGCTCTGCCTGCTGCAAGGCAGCGGTATCCGCCTTTGCGCGGCTGTCGTTCAAGGCAGCCTGCAAGGCGTCCATCTGCTGCTGTGCGTTCTGAACGGCAGTTTCCAGCTGGGCAGCGGCGGCTTCCAGCCGCTTCTGCTCCGCCTCTGCACGCACCCGGTCGTTGGCGGCAGTGATCTGCTCGCTGGCGGTGGCGGTCAGCTCTGCCTGCAAAGCATCTGCCTGCTCTTTGCACTGGTCGGTCTTTTCCTGTGCGGCAAGGCAGTCTTTTTGCAGCTTGGCCGCCTTCAGGCGCAGCTCTTCCATTTCCTGCTTGCGGGTAAACAGACCGGCGCTGCGCTGCACGCTGCCGCCGGTAAAGCTGCCGCCTGCATTGATCACCTGTCCGTCCATGGTGACCACCTTGTTGTGGTAGCCGTTGTCCCGCGCCACGCGGGAGGCTTCGTTGATATCCTCCACCACGATGATGCGCCCCAGCAGGTTCGAGACGATATTCTCGTATCGGGGGTCGGCCTGCACCAGCGCAGAGGCCAGCCGTGCCGTGCCGGACAGCCGTCCCCGGAACACACCGGGCTGCACGGTATCCAGCGGCAGAAAGGTGGCGCGGCCTGCATGGTCATTGCGCAGCAGGGCGATGGCCGCTTTCGCGGCGGCTTCGTTTTCCACCACGATGTTCTGCAGCGCACCGCCCAGTGCGGTCTCAATGGCAACCTCGCACCCGGGCTCCACTTTCAGGATGGTGGATACCGGCCCCAGAACGCCCCGCAGACGGCGGGCTCCGGCGGCGCGCATGACCGCACGCACCGAGTTCTGGTAGCCGTCCATGTTCTTTTCCAGCTCCCGCAGCACCGACAGCCGCTGGCGGGCTGCATCCAGCTCCCGGCCCAGCCGCTGTTCGGCGGTGTCGGCCTCGTCCAGCGCAGCCTTGCGGTTTTTGAGCTTGAGTTCCAGCCCGGAGCGCACATTGGCCAGCTGTTTTTCGTTTTCGGTCAGCATCTCCCGGTAGCGGATGGTGTCGGTCAGGTCCTGCCTGGCCGTCTCCCACTGGTCGGTGCCCTCCTGCACGGCCTGCTCCAGTGCCGGCAGGCGCTGACGGGCCGTTTCCTCGGCGGCTTCGGCGGCAGCCTGTGCCACCTGTGCCTCAGTACGCTTTGCGGTGTGGTCGGCAAGCTCTGCCCGCAGGCTGTCCTTGCGGGCACCGCTGGCGGTGCTGGCATCTGCCAGCCGGGCAAGCTCCGTGTTCAGCGCCTCGATCTCTGCCGCAAGCTTTTCGCCCGCTGCTTCCATGGTCTTTGCCACGGCGCGGTGGCGCTGCAAGGCGGCATCCGCTTCGGCGGTATCCTGCTGCCCGGCGGCGATCTCCTGTTGTAAGGAAGCTGCGCTCTCGTCATTGCGCAGAATGTCGTTTTCCAGCACAGCGATGCGGCTTTCGGAGCCGCTGATCTGCTGGGTGATGCTGCGGATATCCCCATTCAGGCGCTCGACCGCAATGGTCAGCTGCTGTGCCTGCATCCGGATCTCCTCAGCCTCCTGCTCGGCGGCTTTGGTTTCCCGGTCAAAACGCTCGTAGTCGGTCTGGGCGGTCTCGTAGTCCCGCACCTGCTGGCGCACGGCTTCGCGCGCGCGGTGCACACCGTCGGTCCACAGGGTCACTTCCAGCGTTTTGCGCTGGGCGCTCAGTTCCAGAAACTTCTGCGCCTTGGCGCTTTCTTTTTCCAGCGGACCCACCCGGCTTTCCAGCTCGCCAAGGATATCCCGCAGGCGCTCCAAGTTCTCGCCCGCTGCGGCCAGACGGCGCTCGGCTTCGGTCTTGCGGTAGCGGTACTTGGCAATGCCGCAGGCTTCTTCAAAGATCTCGCGGCGCTCGCTGCTTTTGGCTGCCACGATTTCCGCAATGCGTCCCTGCCCGATGACCGAATATCCGTCCCTGCCGATGCCGGTATCCAGCAGCAGCTCGTACACGTCGCGCAGGCGGCACACCTGCCCGTTGATGGTATACTCGCTGTCGCCGGAGCGGTAGTATTTGCGGCCGATGGTCACCTCGTCCGCGTCCACATCCAGCGTGTGGGCGGCGTTGTCCAGCGTCAGCCGCACCTGCGCAAAGCCCATGGGGCTGCGCTTGCGGGTGCCGCCAAAGATGACGTCCTCCATTTTGCCGGCGGCACGCAGCTGGCGGGAACTGGTCTCGCCCAGCACCCAGCGCACTGCGTCCGAAAGGTTGGACTTGCCGGAGCCGTTGGGCCCCACCACGCCGGTAACGCCGGTATCAAAACTGATCTTTACCTTATCGGGAAAACTTTTAAAGCCCTGGATCTCCAGTTCCTTGAATACCATTTACTTTTCCTTTATCACGCCCAGCAGCTTGAGTGCTTCCTTGGCGGCGCACTGCTCGGCAGCTTTTTTGCTGCGTCCCTCGCCCCGCGCCACGCGGTCGGAGTTAAAGCGCACCGCCACCACGAAATGCTTGTCGTGATCCGGGCCGGACTCGCTTTCCACCACATAGCTCAGGCGCTCTTCCGGGTTCTGCTGCACGATCTCCTGCAAACGGGTCTTGTAGTCCGCCTCAGCGTGCTTGCCCTCGGTGATGAAGGGCAGGATGAAATTGCGGGCCACCTCCATGCCGCCGTCCAGATACAGGGCAGCGATCACCGCCTCAAAGGCGTCCGATACCACACTGGGGCGGGTGCGGCCGCCGCAGCGCTCCTCGCCGCGGCCAAGGCGCAGATACTCGCCAAGGTCGATCTCCTGCGCAAACTGGAACAGTGCACTCTCGCTGACAAGGCTGGCGCGGATGCGGGTCAAGTCGCCCTCCGGGCGGTCGGCGTAGGCGTGGAACAGGTAGTCTGCGGATACGATCTGCAACACGCTGTCGCCCAGAAACTCCAGCCGCTCGTTGTGCTTGACCGGGGTGCGGCTCTCGTTGGCGTAGCTGGTGTGGGTAAGCGCGATTTCCAGCAGTTCCGGGTTTTTGAATTTGTAACCGATGATAGTTTCCAACTGATGGCTCATGGTCGTTTTTACTCCCTTTTATTCCTCAGTTTTCTGTGCTGCAGCCAGCTCGTCCAGTGCGGACTGCATGGTGCCGCACAAATCGTTCTCCACGCAGATCTTTGCCTGACGGATGGCGTTCTTGATGCCCTTGGCCTTGGAAGAGCCGTGGGCCTTGATGACCGGCTGCTTGGCCCCCAGGAAGGGTGCGCCGCCGTACTCCTCGCTGTCCATCTGGTGCTTCAGGTCTGCCACGCTGCCCTTGAGCAGCAGATAGGCCAGCTTGCCGCCGAGGTTTGCGAGGAACATTTGCTTCAGCATGCCCAGCAGCATTTTTGCCACGCCCTCGGTCAGCTTGAGGATCACATTGCCGGTAAAGCCGTCGCACACCACAACGTCCACTTCGCCATTAGGCACATCGCGGGGTTCAATATTGCCCACAAATCGGATGCCGGGGGTGGTCTTGAGCAGCTGGTGGGCTTCCTTGAGCATGGGGGTGCCCTTGCTCTCCTCCGCACCGTTGTTGGCGAGCGCCACGCTGGGGCTGCGGCGGCCCTCCACCCTGTTCACATAGCAGCTGCCCATCACGGCAAAAGCTGCCAGCATCTCGGGGCGGCACTCCACATTGGCACCGCAGTCCAGCAGCAGATAA
>OLAO01000036.1_pt1 | contig 16366 bp, 10 predicted proteins | sample 1607351 | NCBI WGS metagenome assembly OLAO01 (sample SAMN02674597, study PRJEB24791) | human gut metagenome, SKBSTL013 | isolation source: stool | host: Homo sapiens | place: USA
TGCTGGCAATTATCCTGACTGCTTTCCTATTTACCTCTATCACTTCCCTGGCGTTCAATATGGCATCCTCCATCCAGCTCTCTCTGCAAATGCAGAAAGGCAGTAAAGCGGATGGCACTTTAGGGTATATGACGGAGGAACAGTACGAGCAGCTTGTAAACAGCGATTTTGTGGAGCAGGCAGGCCACCGGCGTATCATTGGCTATGCAAGCAATACTTCCAGCCATTCCATTGAGATCAATTATGCGGACAGTGTGCAGCAGGAGCTGACCTTCTGTGTGCCTACTCACGGAGCAGCACCGGAGAAAGCGAATGAGATCGCCACTACGGATTTGGCGCTGAAGGCGCTGGGTGTAGAACCAAAGGTTGGCGCAGAGGTTCCGTTGGAATTTGAACTGCGGGGGAAAACTTATCATTATGATATGGTGCTTTCCGGCTGGTGGGAAGCAAGCAATGACTCTGTGAGCGTTGCGACTGTTTCAGAGCAGTTTATAAAGGAAAACCCCGATGTGGTCCAGAACACTTATGCGGTAGACCATGAAATGTCCGGCGTTACTTTTTCCGATGTCGTGCTGAAGAATAAAGCAAATGTTCAGCAGCAGTTGAATGAGTTCGTTTACTCCATTGGCGGCAATCCAGAGGATATGGGCGCAGACAATTTCATTCTCGCCTCCGAAAATCAAATGTCCCAGGGATTGACTTCATCAGAGTCCATCGTGTTTGCTGTTGTATTTATCCTGATGTTTGTCGTGTGCGGATACCTGCTGATCTACAATATCTTTGATATTTCTGTGATGCAGGATGTTCGTCAATACGGCCTGCTGCGGACGATTGGCACTTCCACACGGCAGATCAAGGGCATTGTGAACCGTCAGGCAGTCTGGCTCACGCTGATCGGGCTGCCCATCGGTCTGATCGCCGGTTTCTTTGCCGGTTGGGTGCTGCTTCCTATCGTGACAGAGATCATTAACCTTGAATACTCTATGGTGGGTACATCCGTATCTACTTCGCCTCTGATCTTTGTTATCGCTGCCCTCTTTACAATCCTGACCGTGTTTATCAGCACCCGGAAGCCTGCAAAAAAAGCGGCAAAGATTTCTCCTCTGGAGGCGATCCGCTACACCGAGCAGAACGCCTATAAAAAGAGAAGTGCCAAGCGTACCAATGGAGTAAAGCTGTCCCGCATGGCCTTTTCCAACCTGGGGCGCAACCGCAGGCGTTCAGCGTTTATCATTATTTCCCTGCTTCTGTGCATCGTCCTGTTTAATTCTATCATCATTGTGACGCAAAGCCTTGATGAAGAAAAGTGGGTAAACCGTGTTACCAGAACAGATTTTAATGTCTATAACTCCGCCGCATTTAATGTAATGGAAAGCGTTCAGCACCATGAAGATACGCTCTCACAGCAGGCGGTGGATCTGATTGCCGGACAGCCCGGAGTTGAGGATGAACGCTATCTTTACCGAAATACAAAAGACGATAGAAATGTGTTGGTTGACTATGGGTTTGAAGATTTAAGCGGCATAGAGCTATTCCATGAGGAAGAAGGCGTCGTAAATCAAAGCTATCAGGGATATAGCCTGTACACAAGTTCTGATACCGAAAGGCGCTATTTTGGTAATGTGATGGGAGCCTCCGAGAATTTCTGGGCGGATATGCGTATTTTTGAAGGCGAAAAAGATGCCGAAACCTTAACGCAGAAAATGGCTACCGGAGAATATGTCATTATTGGTTGCCCCATCGACAAATTGACAGAGGAACCAAATAACACTCCGCTGACCGATCAGTTACAGGTCGGGGAGAGCATTTCCTTCTACAAGGATGGGGAACTGGTCAAAACCAGCACCATTCTTGCAAAAGCGGTTCTCGTGGGAACAGAAACCGAAACGCCGACAGGTACCACCGCCCAGGCGCACATCGCCGCTGATGCTCCTTTTGTATATTTGCCGGACACTGTATTTAAGGAAATCTATGACGCTCCCACGCTGCTGACTTATGGATTCAATGTGGATGAAGCCTTGCAGCCGCAGATGGAAGAATTCTTGAGCAGCTATGTGAGTGAAAATACTTCGGTTGCCTATACTTCCACCAAGCTGTTGAAAGAGCAGCTTGATTCGGTCCGCAGCATGATTCTGGTTATCGGCGGTCTGATTGGCTGCATCATGGCCTTTGCGGGACTGATCAACTTTACCAACATGATTATTACCAACATCATCACCCGCCGCCATGAGTTCGCTACCATGCAAAGCATCGGTATGACCGGCAAGCAGCTTCGCCGCCTGATGGTCTATGAGGGCATCTATTATGCCGCCGGCGCAGACATTATTGGCGGAGCAGCCGCAGCGATCCTGGCAGTCACGGTGCTAAAGAGCGCATTAAATGGCCCCTCCATGTGGTTCTTTACCCTGAACATTACATTGGTTCCTGTTATGGTCATTGGTGTGCTCTATCTGCTGCTGGCTGCGGTTATTCCGCTGATCGTTCTCCACTTCTTTAACAAGGGAACTGTGGTGGAGCGGCTGAGGACATCGGAGTAAGTATGAAGATCTTTGCAAAGATGATAGAACAGATTAGAAGTTACATGAATTGAATGAAAGCCGGGAGGTTTCTTCCCTCTCGGCTTTTCTAAAAATGAGAAACCTCGCAGATTTATGAGGTTTCAGCTTATTATTTTATTCAGATGGAGTGTGTTGGTGACATTTCTGTGAGAATTAGCTGTTAAGATAAGAAAAAGAGTAAGAGTTGCCGCACGATGGCAAAAGAAAAAAAGCCGTCGTACAGTGACTATATTGTTATGCGTTTTTGAGGCGGCTTTGAAAAAACAGAGCCGCCGTTTCTTTTTGCGAAAAGCAGAAACCCGACGACCCTCATGCAATCAGCAGGGGCGGCATTTTAGGAGGATGCCGTCATGTCTGTGTTAGTGGTTCACAATACCCATGAGTTACATCAGTTAAAAAAAGCCTTGCCCCGCCACGGGAATATTCCGGCTATGAGTATGAACTATACCATGTAAGAAAACAACAAAACGCTTCAAATCGTCGCCCGGTAGGTTTACGACCTGCCGGGCGATTTTTGTCGATTTTCGCGGATTGTCATTTCCGGCAAAAAATCAGATGGAAAAGGAGGCGGTCAGCAGACCAGGGCCAGCATAGGCCCCTGACAACGGACAGGATCATCCTGCTCACTCCCCACGGAAAGGGGGTGAGAAGATGAAAGTTACCCCTGATGATTACGGGAGGCGCTGCCAGTTTGACCATTTTTGCAAGCTGGTACTGTACCATGAAGCCGTTGACTACTTCCGGGAAAGGAAGCGTCAGCGTGGCTGGGAAACATCCTTTGAAACGCTGCCGCTTTCGGAACTGGACACGCTATGCACGATAGATCAGTACCCCAGCGACAGTTTTATATTTCCGGCCTATCCATATACATTTTTTCCTGCACTATACTCATATCGCTTTATCCTCCTTCAAATATTGCTCAACATGTTCCAGACCATAGATCTTGTCCTCTACATAGCGGGTTGGCACCCGTCCGAGAATAACATAATAGTTCTTGCTTTCCAGATCGGCATTCATTCTTTCCACCACCCGGTAAGCAAACGAAACTGATAATCCAAAGAGTTCTGCAATGTCTTCCACTGATAAATACATTTTTCTCTTACGCATGAAACCATTCCTTTCCCTCTTCCTGTGGAATCTCACAAGTATCTTCTACTCCGTAGAAACGCTTCACAAAATACTTTGTCGGAACTTTTCCTCTAAGCGTCAAATATCCCTGTTCTTCCAGCTCCTTATTCAGATTGCCAATGATCTCATAAGCCGATGTCTGTTTTACCTCCAGAAGTTCACATATATCGGCTGCCTTTAAAAATAATTTGTTCTGCATAATCAGTACCTCCTGTGTTTTGAATATTTATCTCTTCATATACTCTGTACTGGCAAATGCAAAATCGGACATCATTTTCCGAAATTTAGCAAATTATTTTAATTTTACAGTTTCCATATGTGTTATCGCTGAACCATGGAGTTAATATCATTGAAAAAGGGTATAAAAAAACAGTCTGCCCTGACGGAAAATATTTCCATCAAAACAAACTGTTCTTCATATTCACACTAATTATATTTTCTGAGCATAGTTACTTTTGCGAAAATCTCAGATAACTCCGGAAAGAAAACAAAGAAAAAAAAGATTTTTTAACTCCATTTGCACTCCACCGGAACATCCAGACAGCCCGCAAAACCTTTATTTATGGGCTTTTTCGCAATTTAGTCCGTGTCCCTTCGCACACCCACTTTGCATTTTTTTTGCAAACTCACTTGTAAAAACTTCCCTTTCCGACCCTTCCGGGATACTGCACTATTTTTACTTTTTTCTTTCTGCCTTTTTCTCCCGGCGATGCATACAACACCAGGTTCTTTTCAGGCATACTTTTGATAAGATTCTTTTGTAACTTTTCTCTCAGAACGGCTGAAAACAGCTTATTTACTGCATTTTCTCCGGGTGTGGATTTCTTTAAGGTTTCTTTTTTTCTCTTCTTTCAAGACTGAAAAAGCCCTGCATCAGGATGGTCTCTGATGCAAGGCTTCTAATTTTTTTCTCTATATTTTTATGTCTTTTTTTTATGTTTTCTCGGGTGCTCCGTATGGCTCGGATTTTCTGATTCTTACAAAGGGGATTATCAAAAAAGTGCCAAAGAGGAGTACTAAAAAATAGTCCGCTACTCAAACTCAATCGTACCCGGCGGCTTGCTGGTCAGGTCATAGAATACGCGGTTAACGCCTTTAACTTCGTTAATAATGCGGTTCATAACCTTATTCAGTACTGCATACGGAATCTCAGCAGATTCGGCTGTCATGAAGTCGATAGTCTTCACTGCGCGGAGCGCTACAGCGTAATCATAAGTTCTGAAGTCACCCATAACGCCTACACTTCGCATATTTGTCAGTGCTGCAAAGTACTGGTTCGGCATCCATGAAGGATCTTCACCATGTTCTTTCTTATACTCAGCTGCAGCATTGTCTACCTCTTCACGATAAATGAAATCTGCATCCTGTACAATACGAACCTTCTCTGCAGTAACTTCACCGATAATACGGATTCCAAGTCCCGGTCCCGGGAATGGCTGACGGAATACCAGTCTCTCCGGAATTCCAAGCTCCAGACCGGCTTTACGGACTTCATCTTTGAAAAGATCACGAAGCGGCTCAATGATTTCTTTGAAATCTACAAAATCCGGAAGTCCTCCTACATTGTGGTGAGATTTGATCACAGCGGATTCTCCGCCAAGACCACTTTCTACCACATCCGGATAAATTGTTCCCTGTGCAAGGAATTCAACAGTACCGATCTTCTTTGCTTCTTCTTCGAAGATACGGATGAATTCTTCACCGATAATCTTACGTTTTGCTTCTGGATCTGTAACGCCTGCAAGTTTGTTATAATATCTTTCCTGTGCATTTACGCGGATAAAGTTCAGATCAAACTGTCCTTCTGGTCCGAAGATTGCCTCAACTTCATCTCCTTCATTTTTACGAAGAAGTCCGTGATCTACGAATACACAAGTAAGCTGTTTTCCAATGGCTTTGGAAAGAAGTCCCGCTGCCACTGAAGAGTCAACCCCACCTGACAGTGCGAGCAATACTCTTCCGTTTCCAACCTTCTCGCGGATCTCTGCAATTGTATTCTCAACAAAAGCATCCATCTTCCAGTCACCCGCACATTCACATACATTTTTCACAAAGTTGTTGATCATCTTTGTTCCTTCTACTGTATGAAGTACTTCTGGATGGAACTGGATTGCATACAGCTTCTCAGCTGCGTTCTCAGCTGCTGCAACCGGACAGTCAGCAGTGTGTGCTGTAATTTCAAATCCCGGAGCAATCTTTGAAATATAATCAAAATGGCTCATCCAACATGTTGTTGTCTCTGAAACACCCTCAAATACTTTGGAGTCTTTTTTATCAATAATAACTTCTGTCTTACCGTATTCTCTTACATCTGCACGCTCAACTTTTCCACCAAGTACATGAGACATCAGCTGTGCGCCATAGCAAAGTCCGAGAACCGGAATTCCAAGCTTGAACAGTTCTTCTGAATAAGTCGGTGAATCCGGCTCATAACAGCTGTTCGGTCCGCCTGTGAGAATGATTCCTTTTGGATTCATCTCTTTGATTTTTTCAATATCTGTCTTATATGAATAAATTTCACAATATACATTACACTCCCTGACACGTCTTGCGACCAGCTGGTTATACTGTCCACCGAAGTCAAGGACAATCACTAATTCTTTCTTCAAATCTTCCCTCCTGTAAAATCCAATCAAAACTACTTGCTTTATCTATATATCTTTTTCTGTTCTTCATTATAGTAGAGGAATCATTGATTTACAAGTATTTGTTTATGTAAAATAAAATCTTATCCACAATTTCTATTACTATACACGGTAATTATTCCCCTTCTGATCTATCCAGAACAAAAAATGTGCCTCGGCGCCCTCTTACGCTTGCGGTGGTCGCTTGCGACACCTACATTGTACACCGCAGTGCGCATTCTATGTATCCACTGTTATGGGTATAATATATCAAAAAAGATGCCGAACAAATGCCCGACATCCCATTTTTATGTTCCATTTTATGCTGCAAATCTTTCTAGCTGTCTTTCAAGTTCTGTGCAATCGTCTGCATACATCTGCAGTTCAATCACGTTATTCAATCCCAGATTCATGATTCCAAGTAATGACTTCGCATCTACTACTGCCCGTCCTCTTCTCATGTCCATGTTAAAGTCAAATTTACATACTGTTTTCAAGAAATCAATGATCTCATCCGGGTGTTTGAAAGTAATGTTCATTGTGCTCATTCTTTTCACCTCTTTCTGCCTTAACGGCTATGAAATCCTTTTCACTTTTCACATATATCATAGCACATTTTTTATATTTAAAAGGGTGAAATTTTTTATAAAAGTGTATTTTTTTAATTAAATATGCCTCTTATTCTCTACTTTTTTCTGTAAGCAATACGAAATTACTCCTGATTATAAAATCCCATTGGAGTTACGTCTGTATTCCGTCGGTAAAATCCCTTCCTCCTCTTTAAACACCTTACTCATATATTTGGGATCAGAGTAACCGACAAGCCCCGCAATCTGATTCATCTTATATTTTGTTGTCCTGAGAAGCTCCTTCATTTTTTCTATCCTGTATTTCCTCACAGTTTCTGTAAAATTATATCCTGTCTCCTTCTTAAACTGAGAACTCAGGTATTCTTCCGATACATAAAGTTGGTTCGCTGCTTCTTCCAATGTAATACCACTGTCATATTCTTTTCTTATAATTTCCATTGCTTTTTGGATAAGCGTACTGTACTGCTCAAATTTATGCTCATATGATATCATCCGTTCCAAGCCTTGAATCGCTTTCTCTATCTGTTTCCAGCTGATGGCATAGGTAATCTGCTGCATAAGACTCAGGATTTTTGTTTCGTCAATCTCCCCGCCATAATTTCTATAATTCAATCCAGCTGCCATGCAAAAACGAATGATACTGTATTTTATTTCTTTTGGAAAATATTTTTCTCTTTTCATTTCCTCACAAACAAGTTGAAATTGTCTGGCAATTCCTTTCTTGTTTTCATCGAAAATCATTTTTCGCATTCGTTGTTCTAATTCTACCGGATAACGCACCGGAACAGCTTCAAATTTCTCAACTGTCTGCTGACAGATTAAAACTCCTCGCGGCTGAAGAAGATTCCATTCCATGAGACTTCCTGCCTGAATCATTGCATCTACCAGCTTTGTCAGCTGTTTTATCTCTATCCATACACAAATAATTGTCCCCGGAAAATTCCTACATAACCCAGTAACCACATTTTTTTTAAAATATTCTTTCCAGTTCCTTGCTTCACGTACCCGGTAAATGATCAGATACACCTGTTTCCATCGATCCGAACATATAACAGATGCCGAAAATCCACACTCACGTCTACAGATTTCTTCGAGAAATCCACGTATATTTTCCTTCTGCTCCTCGTATTCGTCTGCCATTGAAACCGTAAATAAATATCCCGGATCATCCGCTGTAAAACCAAATTTTCGGATAGTCATTTCATTTAACTTCTGATTCGATATAATTTCTCCATATCTACAGCTTAACAGAACATTTTCAACAGTAAAAGAAGCCTGCATCCAATATTCATTCCTGATTTTTTCATGAATACGGCTTAATGCCTTCTTAAGCTCCATCGGCCGGAACGGCTGTACTAAATATCCGTCCACCCCCAGATCGATTGCCTGCTTTGCCTGTTGAAAATCTTCATCCTTTGTTATAATAATCACACGGAACTCACGTCCTTCCGTGCGTAATTTTCTCAAAAGATTTAACCCATTCATCCGCGGAAGCCCAATGTCCATGATAACAAGATTTGGCTGCATAACTGTTATCATCTCATATGCAGACTGTCCATTCCCTGCAATCCCCGCCAACTCGTAATTCGGATCTACGCGTTTTAAACCTTTTTTCAGTTCTTCTAATACTTTTTCATCCCTTTCAACAATTGCCACCCGCATTTGAACAGTCTCCTCTCAATGTCCGTGTTTCTGATTGAATATCCTCTTTTATTGTAACATTAACTTCAATAATTGGAAGCATGCAAGTGTAAATATTTTTCTCTGGTAGCGAGCCCTCCCCGGATGTGACGTTCTGATTTGTTGGTGTCTAAAACCTTACGTGTTTCATGAGCCAGTGATGGATTGATCTGAAGCAAGCGTTCTGTAACATCCTTATGCACCGTACTCTTACTAATCCGGAACTGTTTTGCTGTCTGTCTCACTGTCGCATTATTTTCTATAATATAATTTGCAATTTCCACTGCACGCTCCTCAATATATTCTCTCATAGAAAAGCCCCTGCATAGTTTGTTTTTTACAATCTATGCAGGGGCAAATTAATGTATGTCTAATTCCTATTCCATCTATTCGTGGAAAACATTATACTATACAACTTAATACTCAAATACTGCCACACCATATCCCGGAAGAGGATATGCAAAGGAATATTTCTGACCATCACATTCCTGTTTCTCTGGCTTGTAAACCAATGGGCGTTCCTCTCCTGATCCGCCGTATTTTGTCTCATCACTGTTAAGAACAAGCTTAAACTGCTTTCTTCTCGGAACACCAACACGGTAATCCGGTCTGTCTACCGGTGTAAAGTTGCATACAAAAAGTAGATTCTTCTTCCCATCCTTTGAATGTCTTGTGAAACTGAAAATACTCCGGAAGATATCATCCTTATTGATCCAGTCAAATCCCTTCGGATCATTATCCAACTCATACAATGCCTTATTCTTCTTATAAAGATGAAGCAAATCTTTATACCAGTTCTGAATCTGCTGATGTGGTTCTTCTGCAAGAAGGAACCAATCCAGTTCTCTCTCTTCACTCCACTCACGAAGCTGTGCGAACTCCTGTCCCATAAAGAGAAGCTTCTTTCCAGGATGTCCCATCATAAATGCATATGCCACCTTCAAGTTGCGGAACTTATCCCATCCTTCTCCCGGCATCTTATTCAACATGGAGCATTTCAGATGAACAACCTCATCATGAGAAAGTACAAGAATATAGTTCTCTGAATATGCATATTCCATAGAAAATGTCATCATATGATGTGCATTCTTTCTGAAATAAGGATCCAGTTTCATGTATTCTGTAAAGTCATGCATCCACCCCATATTCCACTTCAAAGTAAATCCAAGTCCGTCATCCTCAGGAGATCCTGTCACCTTCGGCCATGCTGTGGACTCTTCTGCGATCATCATAACGCCTTTATTTCTTCCGCAAACTACAGAGTTCAGATGTTTAAAGAATGCAATTGCCTCAAGATTCTCGTTTCCGCCAAATTTATTCGGAATCCACTGTCCATCTTCTCTTCCGTAGTCCAGATACAGCATAGATGCCACTGCATCTACACGAAGTCCGTCTACATGATAATGTTCAACCCAGAACAACGCATTCGCCAGAAGGAAGTTGGAAACTTCCGGTTTTTCATAATTGAAAACCTTCGTTCCCCAATCAGGATGCTCACCCTTTCTCGGATCTGGATATTCGAATGTCGGTGTTCCGTCAAAATCTGCCAGACCATGTGCATCTTTTGGGAAATGCGCTGGTACCCAATCAAGAATAACACCGATATTATTCTTATGAAGATAATTCACCATGTATGCAAAATCTTCCGGTGTTCCATAGCGTGAAGTTGGTGCATAATATCCGGTTACCTGATATCCCCAGGAACCGTCAAACGGATGCTCTGCGATTCCCATCAACTCAACATGAGTATATCCCATCTCTTTTACATACTTTGTAATTGCTTCTGCAAACTCACGATATGTATAGAATCCTTCATCTTCTCTTCCGGGATGTCTCATCCAGGAACCCATATGCACTTCGTAAATAGACACTGGTTCTTCTTTGTTATCCCACTTCTCACGAGCTGTCATCCACTTACTGTCTGACCAGTTCAGATTAGAAATGTCTGTAATTCTGGATGCTGTTCCCGGTCGGAGCTCTGCATAATTAGCAAATGGATCTGCTTTATAGATCTTCTCACCTGCCTGTGTCTCTATACAGAACTTATACAAATCCCCTTTCTTCGCCTCCGGAACGAAGCATGTGTATATTCCGAGAGGCTCTCCTCTCTTCATCTTATCTTTCGTCTCATCCCAGTCATTAAACTCTCCGATTACAGAAACGTTTACTGCATGAGGAGCCCATACCGCAAAATATACTCCTCTTTTTCCGTTCTTTGTCACCTCATGGGCACCCATCTTTTTATAAATCTCATAATGATTTCCCTGCCCAAAAAGATAATGGTCAAGTTCTCCGATCTCATAAGGCTGCACTTTCGTCTTCGTGCTGTTTTTCTTAACCATAAAGCCACCTCACTGCTCAAATATATTCCTGATTGTAATGATTTAAAAACCATACAATTTCTTATAGATCAAGGCACATTACCGAATCTTTCAATTGGTAACAAAGTTTCATTCTCCCCTTGAACACTATAGTTTTATTATACTTGATACTGTATAAAAAAGAAAGAGAAAATGTATTATTGCACAAAAATAGACAGTCGTTTTACTGACTGTCTATTAATTCTTAACAAATATATGTCATTAAATGTTGAAATCTTTCTCTGAAAGCAGAATTCTGTCGGAAGAATCTGTATTCTTTCCAAATACTCTCTTCACAAGCTTCTTTGCGGAAGCTTTCTGTGAATGAGCGATCGCATCATCCATCACTTCTTTCACTTCTGCTACTGTTACTGCATGATCTTCTCTCTGTAAAGAATCAATCTTACTGTACAGTGCAAGAATTCCCATCTCATCGATTCTGTAACCATTCTCCTGAGCATAAGTCTGTCCAAATGTTACAAGCTCATCATTAATAAAGATCGGCACTTCAAGTCTGGAAGTAAATTTTCTTCTGAATTCTCTGTTGGAAGAAAGAAGTCTGTCCAGTGGTTTTCTCTGCTCTTCAAGAACTACTAAAAGTTCTCCTGTATCCTGCTCCATTGCTTTGTTCAGCTTGGCGAGTGTTTTTTCGTTCATCTGTCCGGCTTTTTCAATGATCAGTGCACCGCCGTACAGTTTACGGAAAATGTCTCCGATTCTCTTCTTATTCAGTGACTCACCTGTCACAATTGCAACCTTGCCCTGACGGATGTCACGCTGCTTCTGAATTGCCTTTACAACATCAACAGCAAGGACTGTCTTTCCATTTCCTTTATTTCCAATAATCAGAAGGTTTCCTGTTCTAGAAGTTCCTTTGCGGTTTGTACAGTTCTTATCCTGCTCAAGTACATCTACCAGCTGCTCACTCATACCACGCACAGGTACGAAATAAGAGAAGAGTTTCTTCTGTTCCTCTGTAAGTCCTGCTCTTGTACCGATTCCGCTCTGTGTTTCAAGATCATAACGACCATGTACAATAAATCCTGTATCAGACATTGCATCTGCAATCTCATCTAACGGTAATGGTGATGTCTTACCTGTTGCGATCAATTTTGCAGTCTCTTTACGGCTCAATGGTGTCGTCGCAGACATGATATCAATTCCGTCATCTTCATCCGGAATCTCTCTGTCATCCGGTTCCTCACTATGCGCTGGATTCACGCTGAATTCATCTTCGAAATTTGGCACTTCTTCATAAGAATTCAGACCAAGAAGATCATCATCTGAAATCTTATCTTCTGCTGTGAAAAGATCTCTTGGATTGATTACTTCATCATCCTCATCGTCTTCTTCATAACCATAGGCATCCAGATCATCATATCCTTCTTCCTCACCGAACAGATCATCATCAGCGTCTTCATAATCATCCGGCAGATCGTCATCAGACTCTTCATAACCATCCAACAAATCGTCATCAGACTCTTCATAATCATCTAAAATATCATCTTCGTCAAACTCTTCTGCATCATCCCAGTCATACGCATCATAATCTTCGTACTCATCCTCACCGAGTCTGAGATCATCCGCAAGCTCTCCCATATTTTCATGTGGTTCTTCTTCTACCTCAAGAACTTCTTCTGAACTTACTGTTGCATCTACTTCTTCCTCTTCCGGAATAACACCTTCAATCTCATCAATCAGTTTCTGTATCTCTGGTGATAAAATTGGTTCTTCATTATTTTTATTGTCCATAGTCTCTCTTACTGCTGCTCCTTCTGAATCATCTTCATCATTGACAACTTCAGTTTCTGAGATCAGTTCCTCCACCCCAGACAAATCTTCTGATTCATCTGTCAGATCTTCTGACTCAGCTGCATCTATTTCAAGAATTTCTTCCTCTTCCGGTTCTGCTTCTCCTGCTTCAAGGATTTCTTCCTCTTCTGGTTCTGCTTCTTCTACTTCAAGGATTTCTTCCTCTTCCGGTTCTGCCTCTTCTACTTCAAGAATTTCTTCCTCTTCCGGTTCTGCCTCTTCTACTTCAAGAACTTCTTCCGGTTCTGCTTCTCCTGCTTCTATAGTAACTGCATCTTCTGGGACATCTTCTGAAGTCTCCTCCACTGCCTGTTCTATAAGCTCTTCTTCTGTCTCCGGTTCCGGTATCAGTTCTTTCATCCCTGAAGGAACTACTCGTTCTTTACTGGCTTCCTCAGCTTTCTTCTCTTCTGTCAGTTGATTCACGATCTCAAGATCTTCTACATCCTCAATTGCTGCAATATCCTCTTCCAAATCTGTCATATCCGGTTCGACTTCTTCTCCCGGTTCTGCCTGAACTTCCGGTTTCGGATTGAGTAATTGCTGCAGAGCTTCATCTAACCGCATCGTATCTCCAAGTTTCTTCTTGACTGGTTTTACCGGATTCTTACTGACAATCGGTATGGAAGCAGTATCTTTGCTAAGTGTTCTCTTATCTCCACTTGTCTCTACCGTTGCCGGCTGAACTTCTGACTCATCCTCGGAAACTTCTATAACTTCTGCTGTTTCTACTCCTGCTTCTTCCTGATTTTCTACTTCGGCATCCGGCTCTTCTGTTGCTTCCAAAGTAACCGCATCCGTGTCAATCACATCGGAAGTACTGTCGTTCTCCATCACCGGCTGTTCTGTCAGCCCGATTGATCTTGTATCTCCAAGTGCTTCAGCTCCTTCTGACGCAGAATCTTTTTCCTCGTCTTCTCCTAAATAGGAAGTCAGATCCGGTATTTCTTCTGTCTCTGAAGAAAGCTTCTCATATCTGTGATCATATTTCTGCTGCTGCGATGGTGACAATGGCTTATACTGCATCTTCAGTTCCATTGCCTTATAAACATACTTACCCTCGCTGAACCAGAGGATCAGATCATCACACTCTTCCAAACATTCTGTCATCATACCTGCTTCGCGATAAAGCTTCGCCAGTTCATAAGCCCACTCTTCAATATATTCTGCCTTCTTAAATTCCTCCAGAGCCTCAATCTGCTGTTCGATCGGCGCTCTCTGCGCTCTTAAGATCTGATATCTAAGGATATGCCTGTTCGGATCTTTCGGTGCAATCTGGATAAATTCGTCATAATAGTCAATTGCTTCATCTATATTCTTTGTCTTAATTGCAAGAGAACATAACTTATAGATCACCTTGCGGCTTCCTTCGGAACGGCGATATGCAAGATTCATCACATCATAGCTCTTCTGATACTCTTTTGTTTTTTCATAAATATCACTGACATTCATCAGCATCCCTGCGTTACGGACACGCTTCCAGTCAATCAGATCTGCTGCTGCCGCTGCTTTTCTGTATTCTCCATCTTCCATAAGTTCCAGCATCTCTTCTGTCTTTAACTTATATTCATACTTATCCACTGTACTCACCTCATTGTCATTGAAATATTAGTTTTGGTCTGAATGTGTCCATTAGGCACTAGCCGATACTCTTTCATTATTCTACCATATGAGGTCTGTAATGTCAAAAAAATGCACCTTCAATTCCTTTTGAAAGTGCATTTTTAGTGTTATTTAATTGTATTATTATTATAATTTTATATTTTGTATCGGAGATTATTCGCGATTCTACGTTCCTGTGAGACCTTTGTCGTCTGTTATTTTATCACTTGAATGATTTTCATATCCATTCAATACTTTATGTATTAAATCTTCTGTCAAGTCATTCCTGCTTTTATAACAAATCTGAGATTATAACATGTCCTTTCAATGTTTCTTTACACATTTTTCATTCTATGTTATATGCGGTATTTTTATTCAATACATCTATGAGTGATTCATCTTTTTCTCTTTGCTTCCAGTTTCCGTACTCTCCGATCTTTGATCTTCTTTTCTTTCTACTGGACTTTTACGCTTGGCAAAGATCTCTTTCTTCACAGGAACCTTCACTCATCATACCACTGACATATTGATAAAAATCTGAAACTATACTGTCCATGGGACTGACCTCCTGTTGAACTTGTATTTTTAATCTAATCAGGCATCTGTTACTTTTGCCTTCTTAGTTAAATATCTTTGGGAGATTTCTTTCTCTCTTTGATGGTTATATAATAACATTCGGCGTCTAATTTGTCAATATATTCATTTGATTTTTTTATATTTTTTATTTATTATCTGCTTTGGTTGTAATTGTCTGAATTTTCAAATATTTCAATTAACAGATTTCTGCTCCAGCCGGCATTTCTTTTTCCGGTGTCATCAGTGCAAGGTTACCTTCTGCATCTTCTGCACAAAGCAGCATCCCCTCTGAAAGTACGCCTGCCAGCTTCGCAGGTTTCAAGTTTACAAGAACCATAACTTTCTTACCAACCATTTCTTCCGGTGTGTAATGTGCTTTGATTCCGGATACGATCTGTTTTACCTGGCTTCCAACTTTTACCTGAGAGCAGAGAAGCTTTTTGGATTTCTTTACAGCCTCACATGCAATGATCTCTCCAACCTGGAACTGCATTGCTCCGAACTGCTCAAATGTGATCTCATCTTTCTGCTCAATGTCGATCACAGCTTCTTCCTCTTCCTTTTCTTCTACCTTCGGATGAAGTTCTTCTACTTTTTTCATAACTTCCTCAAGATCCATTCTCTGGAACAGGATCTCCGGCTTCTCCGTTACCTTATTTCCATTGGGATACAGTCCGAACTGGTCCATGGCCTCCAGAGTCCTCTTTTCTGTATTGAGCTGGGCCAGGATCTTTTCAGACGTCTCCGGCATAAAGGAGGACAGGAGAGACGCGCCGATGGTGATGGCCTCGGTCAGGTTGTAAAGCACCGTAGCCAGACGGTCCTTCTTCTCCTCATCCTTTGCCAGAGTCCACGGAGTGGTCTCGTCGATGTATTTATTGCTGCGGCGGAAGATATTGAAGATCTCTGTGATGGCATCGGCCACGCGCAGCTTCTCCATCTTCTCGTCTGCCTTCTTCACAGCCTCTAAAACAGCGGCCTTTAAGTCATCATCCACGTCCTCGCAGACGTTTTTGTTCTCCACAACGCCGCCGAAATATCCGGCAATAACTCCTAAAAATGTACCGATGACAAAGATCACTGCAACCAGACATAAGGTCATGATCAGAGAGGTTCTTGTTCCGAAGATAACACGGGAAAGAAGATCTCGTCCAAGCTTATCCGTTCCGAACGGATGAGCGGAGCTTGGCTCCTGCAGTGATTCGGTCATAACTGCATTCAGTGGATCATATGGTGAGAGCTGCGGCGCAAAGATCGCAATTCCGATCACCACGAGACCCAGAATGAAGAAAAGAGTGAACTGTTTATTTTCTTTGAATGTTCGTAATACCTTTTTCAATTATCTATCCTCCTTAAGTCTTGGATCGAGATAAGTATAGGACAGATCCACAAGCAGGTTGATGCACATGTACAGGATCGCGATCCAAAGTACATAG
>OLAO01000038.1_pt1 | contig 15908 bp, 9 predicted proteins | sample 1607351 | NCBI WGS metagenome assembly OLAO01 (sample SAMN02674597, study PRJEB24791) | human gut metagenome, SKBSTL013 | isolation source: stool | host: Homo sapiens | place: USA
ATGTTAGAGAAAAATATATTTTTTCCTTTATTATGACAGCGTGTGGATGGTGTATTGGAGTAATCTGTGCAGGAATCACTGTACTCATAAAGCCAGAAGAAGTGTTTGATCCGGAAACGCTGGCAATGGAGTTGATCACAATCTTTGTATTTCAGGCAATTGCGGGAATTACGATTGCAATTCGGTTAAGGTTTGAAGGAGAGAAAGGACGATTAGTGCTACCAATTGTAATTTTAATTGTTTTTGCAATTTGTTATGCAATTGGCTCTTTTGTGATGGATAACCTGGGATTAAAAGAAAGTATTTTGTATATGATAGAAGGGATAGGCGATTTTGAAATTGCGATTGCACTTATCGTGCTGAGTCTGCTTGTATGGTTCATTTCTTATATTTACAGTATGAGAGTCATGAAAAAGAAAGAGTTTTAGTTATTGTTCACTTTTTAAGATGGAGTGATGAAATCAGATGGTGTCAGCCATTTGGTTTCATCATTTTTATATATTGAATTTAATTAACTATCTAACTTGTTTGTGTGCAAAAAGTATTAAGAAAGTGTGAAAAAATAGAAATAATATTGACTTACTTTGTGAAAAGTACTATATTTTCATTTAGTTAATTAACTAACTAATTTTCACTATTCGTTCTGTGAAAAAAGTGATAGTCAGAATTTTTTTGTAGAATGTATCAATAGATCAAGGAGGGAAAAGAACGTGAAGTGTCATAAAGAGGATGCCCCATTACTTGGATTGATGGGACAGAGTATGCGCCTGATCGGGAAGAGAGCCCAGGAATTGTATGCGGAATACGATCTGAACAGAGCTCAGTCAGGCATTTTATTTGCCCTTCATCAGGAAGATTCCATGTCTCAGAAGGAACTCGCGAAGCGTTTGAATGTAACGCCGCCGTCAATTACATCGATGATCAAGAAGATGGAGCAGGAAGGTTATATTACAAGAAAAGCCGATGAACAGGACCAGAGAGTGATGCGCCTTACCCTTGCACAGAAAGGGAGAGACAGCATTGCTTATGTGATCAAGACAGCTGAGAAACTGGAAGAAAAAGTGTTTGAAGGAATGAGCGCGGAAGAGAAGATGCTTTTTCGCCGGCTGCTCCTGCAGATTATAGAGAATGTGGAGTAGTGAATGAAGTAGATTACTGTCGCTGAGAATCAGCGGTTAGTGATAAATTGTGTAACTTGAAGAGAGTTGTTGTTGCTTACACATATTGCGAACAGTAACAGAGAATTACCAGGAAAGGAAATACGCAGATTATGAAGAACTTATTCAAATACGCTGCATCATACTGGAAAGCTATGATTGCGATCGTGCTGATTCTGGTAGTGCAGGCGTATTGTGATCTGTCCTTGCCGGCCTACACATCAGATATTGTAAATGTAGGAATCCAGCAGGGCGGTATTGAAGATGAAGTACCGAGACAGATTGCAACAGAAGAAATGGAAAAATTGCTTTTGTTTGTATCGGAAGACGATCAACAGACGGTGATGGATGCATATACAGAAGATAATACTTCTTATAAAAAAGAAGCTTATGTCTTGAAAGATTCTGTTGCTGAAGAGGAAAATACGATGGAGAATCTGAAAGATATTCTTCAGATTCCAATGATGATGACATCCGGAATCGAGTCCGGAAGTGATACAACAAAACAGATGGAAGACAAGCTGAAAGAGCAGATGTCCCAGGGAATGGCGCAGAGCATGCCACAAGGGGCAGACCGGACAATGCCGGAAGGAATGCCACAAGGTGAATCTCAGGCGGAATCCCAGGCAGTGTCACTGGATGACATGTCTATGTTTGATCTTCTGAAAATGCTTCCGGCTGAGCAGAGAGCAACAATGGTTGAGAAGATTGAAGAGCAGATGTCAGAGATGCCGGATACAATTCTTGATCAGGCATCAGTGAGCTTCTGCAGGAGTGCATATAAAGACCTTGGAATGAACATGGATCAGACACAGATTCATTATCTGTTAAAAACAGGAGGTCAGATGGCTGCACTTGCTCTTCTTGGAATGGTAGCAAGTATTATGGTTGCATTTCTGGCATCAAGAGTTGGAGCAAGTGCAGGACGTGATCTGAGAAGTGGAGTATTCCATAAGGTTGTTGGATTTTCAAACAACGAGTTCAATCACTTCTCAACAGCATCTTTGATCACGAGAAGTACGAATGATATCCAGCAGATTCAGATGCTGATCGTTATGCTGCTTCGTATGGTTCTGTATGCGCCAATCCTTGCAATCGGTGGAGTGCTGCAGGTTATGAAGACGAATGTATCCATGTCCTGGATCATCGGACTTGCGGTTATTATCATTGCATTTGTAGTTTTGTTGCTGTTCCTTGTTGTTATGCCAAAGTTCAAAGTGCTGCAGAATCTTGTTGACAAGTTGAACCTTGTAACAAGAGAGATTCTGACAGGACTTCCGGTTATCCGTGCATTCAGTACAGAGAAGCATGAGGAAGAGAGATTTGATGATGCGAACCGCACACTGACGAAGACGAATCTTTTCGTCAACCGTGCAATGACATTTATGATGCCGGTGATGATGTTAGTCATGAACGGTGTATCTGTTCTGATCGTATGGACAGGAGCACATGGAATCAGTGATGGACAGATGCAGGTTGGAGATATGATGGCATTTATCCAATATACGATGCAGATCATTATGGGATTCTTAATGCTTTGTATGATTTCAATTATGCTTCCAAGAGCAGCTGTGGCAGCAGATCGTGTTGAGGAAGTATTGAAGAGTGAGACAATGATCCACGATCCAAAGCAAGAAAAACATTTCTCAGAAGACGGAAAAGGAGTACTTACTTTCGATCATGTATCTTTCCGTTATCCAGGTGCAGATGAAGATGTTCTGGAAGATATTACATTTACAGCGAAGCCGGGTGAGACAACAGCAATCATTGGAAGTACCGGAAGTGGTAAGTCTACGCTGGTAAATCTGATTCCACGTTTCTATGATGTGACATCCGGAGACATTACGCTGGATGGTGTAGATATCCGTGAAGTGAAACAGCATGAACTTCGTGAGAAGCTTGGATATGTTCCGCAGAAGGGAGTTCTGTTCTCGGGAGATATCGCATCTAATATCATGTTTGGTAATTCACATGGAAGTGATGATGAGATGATCGAGGCGGCAGAGATTGCACAGGCAACAGAATTTATTGACACAAAACCGGAGAAATATAAGAGCCCGATTTCACAAGGAGGTTCGAATGTATCCGGTGGACAGAAGCAGAGACTTTCTATTGCAAGAGCAATCGCGAAGCACCCGCAGGTATTTATTTTTGACGACAGTTTTTCTGCCCTTGACTATAAGACGGATGTAACACTCCGCCGTGCGTTGGCTGAAAAGACAAGCGGAAGTACGGTGCTGATCGTTGCACAGAGAATCAGCACGATCCTGCATGCAGAGCAAATTATAGTATTGGACGAAGGCAAAGTGGCAGGTAAGGGAACTCATGCGGAGCTTCTCAAGAACTGTCCGGTATACCGTGAAATCGCAGAATCCCAGCTGTCCAGGAAAGAGTTAGAAGCAGCGTTAAATGAGCAGACAGATGGAAAGGAGGATCAGATTCATGGCTAGAATGCATGGCGGTCGAAGACCGAATGAAAAAGCAAAAGACTTCAAAGGAACAATGAAGAAACTGATCCGCTACATGGCAATTTACAAAGTACAGGTATTTTTCGTAGCCGTGTTTGCTATCTGTGGAACAATATTCAATATTGTCGGACCGAAGATTTTAGGAAAAGCAACGACAGAGATTTTCAATGGACTTGTAAGTAAAGTTTCCGGTGGAGACGGAATGAATTTCGGTAAAATCGGACAGATTCTGCTGACTGTTTTTTGCCTGTATGTGATCAGCGCAATCTGCAGTTTTGTGCAGGGATATTTGATGACGGGGGTGTCTCAGAAGACAACCTACCGTTTGAGAAGAGAAATCTCTGAGAAGATCAACCGCATGCCGATGAGCTATTTTGACACAAAGCCGGTAGGTGAAGTGCTTTCCCGTGTGACAAATGATGTTGACACACTTGGACAGAGCCTGAACCAGAGTGCGACTCAGATGATCACATCGGTTACAACTCTGATTGGTGTATTTATCATGATGTTGTCAATCAGCCCGCTGATGACAGTGATTGCAGTTTTGATTCTTCCGCTTTCTGCCGGATTGATCGGATTCGTAATGAAACATTCACAGAAATATTTCGTAGGGCAGCAGACATACCTTGGAAATGTGAATGGACAGGTAGAAGAAATCTATGGTGGTCATAACATCATCAAGGCATTTAATAAAGAAGAGGAAGTAATTGAAGTATTCAATGAAACAAATGATAAGCTGTATGATTCCGCATGGAAATCCCAGTTCTTTTCCGGTTTGATGATGCCTGTAATGCAGTTTGTAGGAAACTTGGGTTACGTGGCAGTGGCAATCCTTGGGGGATATCTGACAATTAAGGATGTGATCGAGGTTGGAGATATCCAGTCCTTTATTCAGTATGTACGTAACTTTACACAGCCATTGCAGCAGATCGCACAGGTGGCGAATATGCTTCAGTCAACAGCTGCAGCATCAGAGCGTGTCTTCGAGTTCCTGGAAGGACCGGAAGAAGATCAGACAGTAGAGAATCCGGTTTCTGTAGAGAATCTTCAGGGAAATGTTGAATTTGAGCATGTACGTTTTGGATATAATGAAGATAAGATCATCATTAATGACTTCTCAGCGGATGTGAAAGAAGGTCAGAAGATCGCAATTGTTGGTCCGACAGGAGCCGGAAAGACAACAATGATCAAATTGCTCATGCGTTTTTATGATGTGAATGGAGGTTCGATCAAGATTGACGGACACGATGTCCGGGACTTCAATAGAAGTGAACTCCGTGAAATGTTCGGAATGGTTCTGCAGGATACCTGGCTGTTCCATGGTACGATCAGTGACAATATCCGTTACGGAAAACTGAATGCGACAGAGGAAGAAGTGATTCAGGCAGCGAAGGCGGCACATGTGCATCGTTTCATCCAGACACTTCCGGGTGGATACAATATGGAACTGAATGAAGAAGCTAGTAATGTATCCCAGGGACAGAAACAGCTCCTCACAATCGCAAGGGCAATCCTTGCAGATCCGAAGATCCTGATTTTGGATGAGGCGACAAGTTCAGTTGATACCCGTACAGAAGAAATGATCCAGAAAGCGATGGACAATCTGATGAAGGGAAGAACAAGCTTTGTTATTGCCCACAGATTATCAACGATCCGTGATGCAGATCTGATCCTTGTTATGAAGGACGGAGATATCATTGAGCAGGGAAATCATGAGGAACTCCTTGCAAGAGGCGGTTTCTATGCAGATCTGTATAATTCTCAGTTCGAAAGTACGACAGAGATCGCGTAAGGGAAATTTTACAAGTTAATAAGTTTATATACTAAGGGCAGTCAGAAGATTGCTGGTCGCACGTCGTGTGAACAGTAACGGCTGCTCTTTTTAAGAAAGGAAAACAAGATGAAAACAAGTACAATTGTCCGTAAAGCATTTGCGGCAGGTGATATGGTAAGAGATGCCGGATTAAAGACACCGGAAGATGTTCAGAGATTTGATAACATTGTTTATGGAGAAGATAAAGTCTGGCAATCGTTGGATGTATATCGACCAAAAGCAACTAATATAGAAGAAAAACTTCCGGTTATTGTCAGCGTGCACGGTGGCGGCTGGGTCTATGGTGATAAGGAACGCTATCAGTATTACTGTATGAGCCTTGCACAGAGAGGATTCGCAGTTGTGAATTTCTCTTATCGTCTGGCGCCGGAGTCAAAATTTCCGGCATCTATCATAGATACGAACCTTGTATTTGGCTGGATCTTAGATTATGCAGAAGAATATGGATTAGATTCAGAAAATATATTTGCAGTCGGTGACTCTGCCGGGGCACATATGCTTGGCCTGTATACGAATTTATGTACAAATCCAAAATATGCAAAAGTTTATAAAGAAAAATTTGGAATCCAGACACCGCAGGATCTTAAAATTCGCGCAGTAGCCCTGAACTGTGGGCAGTATCATTTCGACCTGGAAGAAATGAGCAATGAGATGACAGATAATCTGATGAAAGAACTTCTTCCGGAAGGTGGTACACCGGAGGAATTAGAGTTGGTTAATGTAGACACATATGTGACAGAGAAATTTCCACCGGTATATCTGCTGACAGCAGAAAAAGATTTCCTGAAAGAGCAGGCACCACTTCTGGAGAAGGTCTTGAAAGAAAAGAAAGTTCCGTATACATATTCCTGCTACGAGGGAACAAAAAAGAAATTGGAGCATGTGTTCCATCTGAATATGAAGCTGGCGGATGCGGAGAGATGTAATGATGCAGAGTGCGAATTCTTTCGTCAGTATTGTAGATAGATGAATGTTACTGGTCGCGCATAGGGATAACGAATATTTTGAAATATGGAATCGCCTGCTATAAGAAAATATGCAGAGTTCTAGTACAAAAGAATAAAATCAATATATAAGCAGGATTTGTTTTATATCCTATATAGAAAAAGGGGCGCGTGAAAACTTTCACACGCTCTTTTTTACAATGATAAAAACTCAATTGCATATTGTTCAAGTGAAGCAAGAAGCTTATCAAGTGGAAATACTTTAAGATCATTTACCGCATCTTCGGTAACACTGAGATATCCATGCAATGAATCCAGGACTTGTTGTACATTTCCATACTGAATTTCATTAATCCCGGGATTTATTATCTGTGCGTTCAGATCAAGTGGAATCTGATAGCGGTTTACAAGATAAGTATTCATCTTTGTATAGTCCCCGTAATAATATTCCGCAGTAAGATACTTTTCAAAAGGAATATAAGTCTGAAGATTTTTGATATAAACGGTTACAATCTCTTCTTTTATATCTGTGATTTGTCCGGTTTCATCATAAAAATCAACAATCTCCGGAATAAAATCCTTGAAAAACCGACGGTCGATATATAAATGAAAATAGTAGCCCAAAACACTGGAATCAGAAAGAAGAGAGGCGTATTTAGCAGTAAAACGTGTTAAATCCGGAAATACCATCATCTTATCACGATAAACAGGATTCCGGAAATGTGAAAGCTCTTTTTGGTCTGTTGCATCCGGTAGAAGATTCCCAATCAGAAAATCATTTACAGATTGAATCGGATAAGGAAAATCAGGGTACTTGTGAAGATGGCTTCGCAGCATCTGGGCTGCAGTTAAATGTAAAATAAAACCAGGCATGAGAAAATCCTTTCATATATAAAGCTGATAGTATCTTAACATGAAATGAGTATATTATACAAGCGCGCTGATACGGGAGTAAAATAAGTCCTTTTTGTCATGTCACGAATTTGATATTTTGAGTTCTTATTTTGTATATTAATGTGTTCTGATTTGATATTCTTTTATCACAGTAAAGATAGAATTGCAGATAGTAGGAATTGCTGCAATTTGCTTATAATAAGTGTGATAGGAGAATGTGAAGTATGAAATATGGTTTTTTTGACGAATCGAAAAAAGAATATGTGATCACAAGACCGGATACACCGGCACCTTGGGTGAACTATCTTGGATCTCCAGAATATGGAGCAATTATTTCTAATAATGCAGGTGGATATAGCTTTGCAAAATCAGGAGCGAACGGAAGAATTTTAAGATATATCTTCAATCAGTTTGACCAGCCGGGAAGATATATCTACTTAAGAGATCAGGAGAGTGAAGATTATTGGTCAGCTTCCTGGCAGCCGGTAGGAAAAGATCTGAATTCTTATAAGAGCGAATGTCATCATGGTACAGCATACACAAAGATGATGGCTGATTATAGCCAGATCCATTCAGAAGTAAGATACTATGTTCCGCTGAATCAGTCTTATGAAGTGTGGAATCTTGCAGTGACAAATACCTCAGATCGCATGCGCAAGATCAATGTAACAGGCTATGCAGAATTTACAAACAACAGCAATTACGAGCAGGATCAGGTAAATCTTCAGTACTCTCAGTTTATTACAAGAACAGTGTTCCGTGGAAACCGTGTGCGGCAGCTGATCCATGCCAATCTGGATCAGCTGGAAGATGGAAAAGATGTGGATGACAAGATTGTTGTTGACCGTTTCTTTGGACTTGCAGGTGCAAAGGTTGATTCCTGGTGTGGAAGCAGGGAAGGTTTCCTTGGAAGATATCATGGATACAACAATCCGGTCGGAGTGGAAGATGGTATTTTAAATTGTGAAGGAAATTATAATGAAAATGGATGTGGAGCATTAGCTACAATCCTGACTTTATATCCGGGAGAGACAAAAGAAATAGCATTTATTGTTGGTATGAAAGAAGATGCTGATGCAGAAACAATCATGTCTCGTTATGAGAATTGTGAAGCAATCTGCAGAAATGAACTGGAAGAACTGATCCAGTACTGGCATGGACATCTGTCCCATTTCCAGGTGAAGACACCAAGCGAAGAATTTAATACAATGATCAATACATGGAATGCATATAACTGCTTTATGACATTTATCTGGTCACGTGCTGCATCCTTTACATATTGTGGACTGAGAAATGGATACGGTTATCGTGACACAGTACAGGATATCCAGGGTGTGATCCATCTGGCACCGGAGATGGCAGTAGAGAAGATCCGCTTCATGCTTTCTGCACAAGTAAATAATGGTGGAGGGCTTCCACTTGTAAAATTCACACACAATCCGGGACATGAGGATACACCGGATGATGCTTCTTATGTGCAGGAGACAGGACACCCGGCTTATCGTGCAGATGATGCGCTGTGGCTGTTCCCAACAGTATACAAATACATTTCCGAGACGGGAAATCTGGAATTTATCGATGAAGTGATTCCGTTTGCAAATAAAGAAGAAGGTACCGTGTACGAGCATTTGAAACGTGCAGTAGATTTCTCCATGAATCATCTTGGAAAGCATGGTATGCCGGCAGGCCTTTATGCTGACTGGAATGACTGCTTAAGACTCGGAAAAGATGGAGAGTCAACCTTCGTTGCATTACAGTTCTACTATGCAATGACAATTTTGAAGGAATTTGCTGAGTATAAGAAAGACACAGAATATCTGAATTATCTGGAGGAAAGTCAGAAGAAGCTGGAAAAACTGATCCAGGATCTCTGTTGGAACGAAGACCGCTTTATCCGTGGCTTCACAGAGGATGGTGAAGTGATCGGACAGCGCACAGATCCGGAGGCAAATATGTGGCTGAACCCACAGAGCTGGTCTGTGATCAGTGGGCTTGCAAATGAAGCGCAGGCAGATCTTGCACTTCAGAATGTATATGACAAACTGAATACAGAATATGGTGCAATCCTGATGGATCCTCCGTATCATGCACATGCATTTGAAGGTGCACTGGCTGTGATCTACAATGCCGGAACAAAGGAAAATGCAGGAATTTTCTCACAGTCTCAGGGATGGATCATTCTTGCAGAGGCGCTTCGTGGACACGGAGAGAGAGCATTTAACTATTTTATTGAAAATGCACCGGCTGCACAGAATAATCGTGCAGAGATCAGAAGACTTGAACCATACTGCTATGGACAGTTTACAGAAGGAAAACACAGCCCGAACTTCGGCCGTTCTCATGTACACTGGCTGACAGGAACAGCATCTACGGTTATGGTGGGATGTGTAGAAGGAATTCTCGGAATGCGGCCAGACTTCTATGGACTGAAGATTGCTCCGTCAGTACCGAAAGAGTGGGAGGAATTTGAAATCGAAAAAGATTTCAGAGGTTCACATTTACATATCGTTGTGAAAAATCCGGGGCATGCAGAGTCAGGATGTGAAAAACTTTTCGTAAATGGAGAACAAATGAAAGATAATTATATTCCACAGGAGAAGTTAACAAAGACAACAGAGGTAGAATTATTCCTTTCTTAAATGAAATGACGAGGGACTGGACATGAGAAAAATCAATTTTACAGATAAAAACGGAACATTTACGATTACAAATCCGGAAAATTATAGTGGACTTTACTTACCACTGGCAGGAGAAGAAGGTCTGAAATCCAGTATTACACCAACTTTGGGGGGAGATAGTAAAACGGACCAGAATCATTTCCTTCTCGAACCTGTCAGCATTGAAAACCTTCACAATAACCGTGGCACCAGAAATTTCTGGTGTCGGGTAGAAGGAAAAGGCTACTGGTCAGCATGTGGAGTTTCAGCGGAGCAGGAGTTTGATAAATATACAGACAGACAGGATGAAAGCACTCTGGAAGCAGGAATGATGTGGCAGAAGTTGACAAGAACTTCAAAAAAATATGATCTTCGGTCAGAAATCACATCCTTTGTTTCTATTGATGGCACAACAGAGATCCAGTTGATCAAGATTACAAATCTTTCGGAAGAAGAACAGGAAGTAACACCGATCGTTGCCATTCCGGTTTATGGAAGAAGCGCAGATAATATTCGCGACCACAGACATGTCACATCACTTCTTCACAGAATCGACACGAAAGAATGTGGCGTAGAAGTTACACCAGTATTATCCTTTGATGAGCGTGGACATCAGAAAAATGATACGACTTATTTTGTATATGGTTTTACAGCAGAAGGAAATGCACCGAAGGAGTTTTATCCGACTGTTGAAAGCTTTATTGGAGAGGGAGGTTCTTTCCTGATTCCGGAAGCAGTACGTGTAGAAAAAACGGGATGTACCGCAGGCTGCCATCTGGAGGGGAAAGAGGCTGTTGGGGCATTCAGGTTTGAACGCAGAAAATTAAAAGCAAATGAATCAATAGAGTATGTTGTTCTTGCCGGAGCAACGGGAGAAAAGGCTTCCATTTCAAAAATCTGTACTTCATTTGGTACGAAGGAGCAGGCGGAAAACGAGCTTGCCAAAGTGAAAAAGTATTGGACAGAAAAAGTAAATGTAGAGTTTGAAACCGGTGATGAAGCTACAGACAATTATCTGAAGTGGATTTGCTTCCAGCCAATTTTAAGAAGAATTTATGGATGTTCCTTCCTTCCATATCACGATTATGGAAAAGGAGGAAGAGGCTGGAGAGATCTCTGGCAGGATTGCCTTGCACTTCTGATTATGGATCCCTCAAACGTCCGTCAGATGATCGTGGATAATTATGGCGGAGTAAGAATTGATGGAACAAATGCGACAATCATCGGAAATAAGCAGGGTGAGTTTATTGCAGACAGAAACAATATTACACGTGTCTGGATGGATCATGCATTCTGGCCATTTGTAACGACTCGTCTGTATCTGGATCAGACAGGAGATATGGATGTTCTGTTTGAAAAGGTTCCGTATTTTAAAGATTTGCAGTCTATGAGAGGTACTGCACATGATAAGCTTTGGAACAGCGAATATGGACAGAAGCAGAAAACAGAAAGAGACCACATTTATTTCGGAACAGTTTTGGAGCATATTCTTTTACAGAATCTGTGTGCGTTCTATGATGTAGGAGAGCATAATGAAATGCGTCTTCATGGTGCCGACTGGAATGATGCACTGGACATGGCATGGGAGAAGGGTGAAAGTGTTGCATTTACCTGTGCTTATGCCGGAAATTTGAGAAATATTGCAAAAACACTCCGTCAGTTGGAAGAAATCAGTGGAAGCAGCAAGATTGAAATTGCACATGAGATGGAAGATCTTCTTGCAGGAAGCGTGGAACTGTATGAAGATGCAGCACGTAAGCAGGCACTCCTTGCAGGATACGCAAAGAAATGTGAACATAATATCAGTGGAGACACAATTGTTGTAAGATTGGATCAACTTGCGGCTAATCTTGAGGAAAAAGCAGACTGGATGATGAAAAACATCCGTGCCAACGAATGGGTGAAGGATGGAGAAGATGGCTGGTTTAATGGCTATTATGATAACCATGGAAGAAAAGTAGAAGGCGTTATGGATGAAAGCGTGAGAATGATGCTGACCGGACAAGTATTTGCCATTATGAGTGGAACGGCAACAGAAGATCAGGTGGAATCTATCTGCAGGAGTGCAGACAAGTATCTTTATGATCAGAAAGCCGGCGGATACCGTTTGAACACAAACTTCCATGAGGAAAAATTTGATCTTGGAAGAATGTTTGGATTTGCTTATGGCGAGAAAGAGAATGGAGCAGTGTTCTCACATATGGCTGTTATGTACTCAAATGCATTGTACCAGAGAGGATTTGCAAAAGAAGGAAATAAAGTACTTCAGGCACTTTTAGATGCAGCAATGAAATTTGATAACAGTAAGATGTATCCTGGACTTCCGGAATATTTTGATAATCAGGGAAGAGGCCTCTATGCATATCTGACGGGCGCTGCAAGCTGGTATATGCTTACCATGATCACAGAAGTGTTTGGGGTGAAAGGAGATTGCGGTGATTTGAAGATCGCACCTGCACTTATGCCGGAACAGTATAATCAGGATGGAAAAGCAGTACTTAAGATGACATTTGCCGGAAGGAACTTTGAGATTATATTCTATAATAAAGAAAAGAAAGAATTTGATCAGTTGAAGATCCAGAAAGCAGCTTGCGATGGAAAAGCATTAGAAATAACAGCTGAAAGGTGTACAATACTTTCAAAGAGAGAGATTCAGATGCTTTCAGTGAAAGAGACACATAAGATTGAAATTGAATTAGTATAATCGACAGATTAAAAAGATAAAAATACTGTCAGAAAGAGAATTGCTTTCTGACAGTATTTTTTGTGGGAAAATCTGCGGATTCTTCTGTGAAGAAATCTGATTTTACCACATGCTTTTATAGTATTTGTCCCGGTACTTCTTTGGAGTGAGCCCGGTAAAGTTCTCGAATGTCTGGATGAAGTGACTCTGTGAAGAAAATGCAAGATAATTTGCGATATCTACAATTGATTTGTTTGAGTATCGCAGCAGATGAGTTGCTTTTTCTATCTTCTGTTCACGGATATAATCGCTGACAGAGACTCCCAGATTCTGCTTGAAAATGCGTGAAAGATAATTCGTGGAAAGTCCGGTGTGGTCAGCAAGAACCTGAATCGTGATTCTTTCTTTGATGTGACTGTAAATATAATCAACACATTGCATAACGGGTTTTGATAAAATGGAACTTTTTTTCTGAAGAATCATCTTACCTGTAAAATCCTTTGCCATCTCATGGTGAAGATCTGCAACCTGACGGATCGTTGTGCAGGAATCCATCTTCAGAATATAGAAGTCACTGAGCCTGTAAGCCTGCTCTGGTTCGAGCCCACCGTCGATACAATAACGGGTCAACATTGCAGTGGTGACAACAAAATGGTATTTTATATTAGTAAGCGCATTACGGGATAGAACACCCGTTCCTTCCAGGCGAATAAATTCATCTTCGGAACAGTTTTTAATGACTGCTTCCATGTCGCCGGAGCGTACAGCATTATAGAAAGAATATTCTACAGTTGGTGATCTGTGAAGAGTTTCTAATTCGCTGTTTTCGAGTTCTGTATTGTACCATTCATTAGATAAAGTCATAAAAAACCTCCTTTTTTATATTATGACATGAATTTGACATTTTGTTAAGATAAATAATATAATCGGAGGAAAAAAGATGGTATATTTAGTTCAACAACAAGAAAAGCATAGCAGAGTGCTTAGATAAAGGAGGATTTATAAATGAAAAAGAGAGTTGTTGCGATTCTTATGGCAACAGTAGTTGCTGTTGGATCACTTGCCGGCTGTGGAAGCAAAGGTGGAAATGGCGGAGAGGCCAGTACAGAAGAAGGAAAGGTAATTAACATTTATTCTTGGAATGATGAGTTCCGTGAGAGACTGGAAGCTATATATCCTGAAGTTGAGTCAACATCCAAAGATGGAACTGTTACAACATTGAAAGATGGAACAGAGATCCACTGGATCATCAATCCAAACCAGGATGGAGTTTATCAGCAGAAACTTGATGAGGCACTTATGAAACAGGCAGATGTTGATACAGATGATAAAGTAGATATCTTCCTGTCAGAGACAGATTATGTATACAAATATACAGATGCTGAAGCAGACACTGCAGTACCACTGAAGGACCTTGGAATTGATCCGGATAAAGATCTTGCAGATCAGTACGACTTCACAAAAACAACAGCATCTGATGCAGACGGGGTTCAGAGAGGATCTACATGGCAGTGCTGCCCGGGAACAATGGTTTACCGTCGTGATATTGCAAAAGAGGTATTCGGAACAGACGATCCGACTGCTGTAGGTGAAAAAGTAAAAGACTGGGCTGCTATGAAACAGACAGCAGAAGAATTGAAGCAGAAAGGATATTACGCATTTGCTTCTTATGCTGATACATTCCGTCTCTATGGAAACAACATTTCTAATTCATGGGTAAAAGATGGAGACACAAAGGTTACAGTTGATCCAATGATCATGCAGTGGATTAATGATTCAAAAGAATGGCTGGATGCAGGTTACTTAAACCCGACAGTAAAAGGTCAGTGGAATGATGACTGGAACAAAGCAATGGGAAGTCAGTCCAAAGTATTTGCATTCCTCTTCCCGGCATGGGGGATTGATTTCACACTGAAACCGAACTGGGATGGAGAAGATGGTGTATGGGCAGTAACAAACCCACCGCAGGAATACAACTGGGGAGGATCTTACATCCATGTTGCAACAGGTACAGATAATCCGGAACATGCAAAAGACATTATCCTTGCTATGACAGCAAAAAAAGATAATCTGTTAAAGATCTCCCAGAATTACTCAGACTTTACAAATACAAAATCCGGTATGCAGGAAGCAGCAAACGATGATGCTACATATGGTTCAGAATTCCTTGGCGGACAGAACCCATTCCAGTACTTTGCACCAGTTGCTGAAAACATCAAGATCGCACCACTTTCCGCTTACGATCAGGGATGTGTGGAGTTGATCCAGAACGCATTCAGCGATTACTTCCAGGGCAAAGTTGACTTTGAGAAAGCAAAATCAAACTTTGAAACAGCAATTAAAGAACGTTATCCTGACATTACAGAGGTTGTTTGGCCAGAATAATGTCTGGAATGAACAGCTACTAACGCAGGGAGCTCTGTGACAGCAGAGCCTCTGTTCTGTTAGAAGATATTGTGGAAAGGAAGAACCATTATGAAGAAAAAGAAAAAAAGTATTGATTATGGAAAATGGGGATATATATTTATTCTTCCTTTTTTCGTAGCATACATTATTTTCTCATTGATACCGTTGATCGATACAGTAAGGTATAGTTTCTTTGAATATTACCGATCAGGAATTAAAGAGGTTGGACCGAATTTTATAGGAATGGCAAACTATGTGAGTCTTCTTCATTCAGATATGCTGAAATATGGAGTGAATACTTTAATTCTGTGGGTGATCGGATTTATACCTCAGATTGTGATCGCGCTGGTACTTGCAGCGTGGTTCACTGATGTCCGATTAAAGATTAGAGGGCAGCAGTTTTTCAAAGTTGTCATTTATCTTCCAAACCTGATTATGGCATCTGCATTTGCATTGTTATTCTTTACAATGTTCTCAACAAATGGACCGATTAACTCAATTCTGATGTCAATCGGAATCCTGAAAAAACCGGTCGATTTCCTTGGATCTGTAATTGGAACAAGATCGTTGATCGGATTTATGAACTTCCTGATGTGGTTTGGAAATACAACTATTATGTTGATGGCAGCAATCATGGGAATCAGTCAGGACGTCTTCGAGGCATCTGACCTGGATGGATGTAACAGTATCCAGAGATTCTTCTATATTACACTGCCTTTGATTCGTCCAATTTTGGCATATACATTGATCACATCCATTATTGGCGGACTTCAGATGTTCGATGTTCCTCAGATCCTGACAAATGGACAGGGTAACCCGAACAGAACATCCATGACTTTGATCATGTTCCTGAACAGTCATCTGA
>OLAO01000041.1_pt1 | contig 15842 bp, 10 predicted proteins | sample 1607351 | NCBI WGS metagenome assembly OLAO01 (sample SAMN02674597, study PRJEB24791) | human gut metagenome, SKBSTL013 | isolation source: stool | host: Homo sapiens | place: USA
CAAAGAAGAGTTTCCGAAGATCAGTCTTGGAACAGTCTATCGAAATCTTGCATTATTAAGCGAACGCGGGGAAATACTAAAGCTATCTTACGAAGGAGGAGCAGACCATTACGATGCATGCACCGATCCACACTATCATTTCGTATGTCAGGAATGCGGATCAGTCATTGATCTGGATATGGCACCGATCGATGAGAAGCTAAATGAGATCGCAAGCGAGAATTTCCCAGGAGAGATCACACAAAACGTCGTATATTTTAAAGGAATCTGTAAAAATTGTTTAAAAAAGCATTGACAAAAATACAATGTGGTGGTAATATAAAGACAAGTTAAAAACAGTAACAATTACTATTTTTAATCCAGAGACACTAAGCCGAGAGGCAAAGCAATATAAATGATTATATAAAGTATAAAGGAGAACAAGAATTATGAAGAAATGGATTTGTACAGTATGCGGATATGTATATGAAGGAGAACAGGCACCAGAGAAATGTCCACAGTGTGGAGTACCAGCTGATAAGTTCAAAGAGCAGGTAGAAGGAGAAAAAGAATGGGCAGCAGAACACGTAGTAGGTGTTGCCAAAGGTGTCAGCGAAGATATCTTAGCTGATCTAAGAGCAAACTTCGAAGGAGAATGTTCTGAAGTAGGAATGTACCTTGCAATGGCAAGAGTTGCTCACAGAGAAGGATATCCGGAAATCGGACTTTACTGGGAAAAAGCTGCTTACGAAGAAGCAGAGCATGCTGCAAAATTCGCTGAACTTCTTGGTGAAGTTGTAACAGACAGCACAAAGAAAAACCTTGAGATGAGAGTTGATGCTGAGCACGGTGCTACAGAAGGTAAATTCGATCTTGCAAAGAGAGCTAAAGCTGCTAACCTGGATGCAATCCACGACACAGTACACGAGATGGCTCGCGATGAAGCAAGACACGGAAAAGCATTCGAAGGACTGCTTAAGAGATACTTCGGCTAAACAAACCTTATCAGCAGATGCGATTGCTTCTGCTGTGATAAACCTGCCCATCGGGAAATGTTACATTCCCGATGGGCAGGTTTTTTAATCTTCTTTCTCTTTTCTTTCATCTGATAATTTAACTTTTTTGCCGGCAATGAGTTCCTGTTTCTCTTTTCTCCCTAACTGCTTAATTGCATATTCCCGCTTCATTGCCTGTTCTTTTGTCTCAAATTCCTCATAATAAGCCAATTCAACTGGCCTGCGTGCCTTCGTATATTTCGCACCTTTCCCGGAATTGTGCGCCTCCACACGTTTTTCCAGATCATTTGTCCAGCCCGTGTATAACGTTCCGTCACTACATTTTAGCATATATGTATAATTCAAAAACTCATCACCTCTGCTATCTCCCGCATTACTCTTTCGATGCATGTTATTTATTATATCATGAATCCCTTATCCAGGATCAATACTATATTATCAAGAAAACTTTTCCTGTATCCAATACAATATAGTATTGATCCTGCACCCGTAATCAAACTTTTGATTCCTTCATTTTATCCAAACAAATACAACTTTACTCCATAAAATTCATTGGGTCAACCGGCGCCCCGTCTTTCATAATTTCAAAATATAAATTTGGTCCTTCGACACTATAATATTTCGTCGGTGAATTCAGTGTTCCCACTTCCTCTCCGGCTGCAATATAATCTCCAACTGCTGCCGCCACTTCATCCAGTTGGCCATAAACCGCAGTATACCCATTTCCCATATCAAGTGTCACGGTAGTTCCTGTCTGGGCAGTCTGTTCAATACTCTCTACAACTCCTGCTGCCGCTGCGTGGATTACTTCTCCCTGCGTTCCACCAATAATCAGTGCAGGATTATATTTATACTGCTCCAATGTTGGAAAATATACTGTATGATCCATACTAAAACTCAAAAGTGTTGCTCCGCTTGCCGGCCAGGCAAGTGTACTTTCCTGAGTAAACCATACATCCTGCGTATTTGAAGATGCTGTGCTTTGAATTTCCTCTGTGGATGTATTTCCATTCTCCATACTGTTTTCATTCTCTTGCTGAACATCCTTTTGGGATTCCTGGTTTTCTGCATTATCCTCTTCTGAATCTGTGTCTGTAGGAAGAATATCATCTGTATTCGCCAATGTACTATCATCTTCTGTAAGCTGTTCTGCTGTTGTTTGCGCATCTTTTATCTGCTGCTCCATGTCTTTTTTGTAATGATTGTATGTGTAGCTTCCAACCATTGTAATTACCGCAACAAAACAAAGTACTACGCCAACTGCAGCTCCCTTTCCTTTCAAAAAGGCCGGTCTTTCATTTTTATTCATAATCATCACCTCTGGCTATAGCATTGCCTGAAATGATCGATCTTATTCATCTATGTGGTGTAGTTCTGTTCCTTCATAAAAATATTGCAGGATCTCTTCATAATTTTTCCCATCCTTTGCCATTTCCTGTGCAGTCCACTGACTCATTCCGAATCCGTGCCCTTTTCCAACCGTTGCAATCTTCAACCCGTGTGGACTTTCATAAAAAGAAAATGAACTCGAAGGAAGTTTCAGTGCATCACGGAACTGATCTCCTGTACATATCGTCTCTCCAATCCTCATTTTTCTGACATAACCGGAAGAATCCCATTCCTGAATTTCAAAATCTTCGTATCCATACCCATTTTCTGCTTTTTTCTGTTCCTCTGCCACAAGGAATTCTCTACATCTCTTTTGTATCTCTTTATATTCTATCAAATGTACCTGAATTTCATCTTCTGCCGCCTTGTCAAGCGGACATTCTTTTGCTGTGATGTACGGATAATCTGCATTCCCAAGTACCTCCTGCACGTCTCTGGTCTTTCCATTACTGGATTGATGAAACGGTGCCCATGCAAAGGTCTCATGATACCACAATACAATTCCTTTTGTTTCCTGTGCTGCCTGTTGACATTTTTTCAAATTCTCTTCGTATTTTGGCCCCCACTTTTTCTTCATCTGAGTCTGCGTCAGACATTTATCCAAAATAGTTTGCTTTTCTTTCTCTGTTCTGTACAACTCTGTACGTAGAACAACCGCCTGTGCCTTCAATGCTTCTATTTCATATCCACCATCTGTTTCTCCTGCGAGCATTTCTGCGAGATACACAGATGCATTATCGCTGTCAGCTCCCTGCACCGCATTCTTTCCGTTTATAAAAACAGAAATGATGTAAGGAAGTAAAAACAGTATGATAAGAAATGCAAAAAATGACTTTATTTTATTTCTAATTGTATCACGCATAAAAACAGCCCTCCATACTCTATTGTATGGAAGGCTGTCCTATTTTAGAACTTATCTGGTTCATTCTCCGTGTAATTGCTTATTCGAAAAGGTCCTGTCCTGATGGAACTTCAACCTTCTCCAGATGCCAGATATCACGCACATACTCCTCGATTGTTCTGTCAGATGTGAACTTACCGCTGCATGCTGTGTTCATCATTGCCATCTTAGACCATCTCTGCTGATCTCTGTAAGCTTCTTCTACTCTCTTCTGTGCATCTGCATAAGAACGGAAGTCTTTCAGAATGAAGTAAGTATCCGCTTTGTCTGTACACTGTGTATTCAGCAGTGAGTTATACAGATTGATATACATGTTGTGATCGCCGTTAGAATATGTTCCATCCATCAGCTGATCTACGACACGTTTGATCTCCCAATCATTAAAGTAAACATCTGTTGGGTTGTAACCGCCATTGTTCTCGTAATTGATTACTTCCTGTGAACTCAGACCGAAGATAAATGCATTCTCTTCTCCGACTTCATGAACGATCTCTACATTTGCTCCGTCCATTGTTCCGAGTGTCGGTGCACCGTTCAACATGAACTTCATGTTACCTGTACCGGATGCCTCTTTGGAAGCTGTTGAAATCTGTTCGCTGACATCTGCCGCTGCGAAAAGAATCTCTGCATTGGATACTCTGTAGTCTTCGATAAATACAACTTTCAGCTTTCCGTTGATGCTTCTGTCGTTATTTACAACATCTGCTACGGAGTTGATCAGTTTGATTGTCTCTTTCGCACGAAGGTATCCTGCTGCCGCCTTTGCTCCGAAGATAAATGTTCTTGGGTAGAAGGACATCTCCGGATGCTCTTTAATCTGATTATACAGATACATAATGTGCAGGATATTTAACAGCTGGCGTTTGTACTCGTGCAGACGTTTTACCTGAATATCAAAGATAGAACGAGGATCTACATCGATTCCGTTATGTTCTTTGATGTATTTCGCAAGGCGGACTTTATTCTGATATTTAATTTCCATAAATTCACGTCTTGCATCTTCATCTTCTACAAGCGGTTTCAGTTTTGCGATCTGAGACAGATCTGTGATCCATCCGTCACCGATCTTATCTGTGATCCAATCAGCAAGAAGTGGGTTTCCATGTGCGAGGAAACGTCTCTGTGTGATTCCGTTTGTCTTATTGTTGAATTTCTCAGGCATCATCTGATAGAAATCTTTCAGTTCCTGTTTCTCAAGGATCTCTGTATGAAGCTGTGCAACACCATTTACAGAGAATCCTGCAACGATTGCCATGTTAGCCATACGAACCTGTCCGTTCATAAGGATTGCCATTTTGCGGACTTTCTCTTCATTTCCCGGATACATTTCGCGAACTTTGATCAGGAAACGACTATCGATCTCCTGGACAATCTGGTAAATACGTGGAAGCAATTTAGAGAACAGGTCGATTGGCCATTTCTCAAGTGCCTCTGCCATGATTGTATGGTTTGTATAAGCACAGGTCTTGCTTGTAACTTCCCATGCATCTTCCCAGCTTAATCCTTCTACGTCGATCAAAAGACGCATCAGTTCCGGAACTGCAACTGTCGGATGTGTATCGTTCATCTGAATAACAACTTTCTCGTACAGTTTTCTGATGTCTCCATGTTTTTTCTTATATTTCTCAATCAGAGCCTGAAGACTTGCAGAAATAAAGAAATACTGCTGTTTCAAACGAAGCTCTTTTCCTGAATAATGGTTATCGTTTGGATAAAGGACATCAACGATCAATTTCGCAAGGTTCTCCTGCTCTACTGCTTTGTGATAATTACCTCTGTCAAACTCATCAAGTTTGAAGTCTGTAATCGGTTTTGCATCCCATACACGCAGTGTATTTACTACATGATTACCATATCCTACGATTGGCATATCATACGGAACAGCCATAACAGACTCATAATTTTCCTGGATAAATTTATCTTTTCCTGTTACAGGATCTTTCTCGAAACGGATATTTCCGCCAAAGCGTACTTCTTTTGCGTACTCTTCACGGCGAATTTCAAATGGATTTCCTTCTTTCAGCCAGTTGTCCGGAACCTCCACCTGATATCCATCTTTGATTTTCTGTTTGAACATTCCATAACGGTAACGGATTCCACATCCGTATGCCGGATAGTTCAGTGTTGCAAGAGAATCAAGGAAACATGCTGCAAGACGTCCAAGACCACCATTTCCAAGAGCCGCATCCGGCTCCTGGTCTTCAATCACGTTCAGATCAATATTCATCTCTTCCAGTGCTTCTTTTACATCTTTATATGCTGTCATATTGATGAGGTTGTTACCAAGTGCACGTCCCATAAGGAACTCCATTGACATATAGTATACTGTCTTGGCGTCTGTCTCATCATATCTTTTCTGTGTCTCAATCCAATCATCGATAATAACATCTTTGACTGCATAGGATACTGCCTGGAATAGCTGCTGCGGTGTAGCCTCATCGATTGTTTTTCTATAAAGTGTCTTAACGTTATCCTTTACTGCCGCTTTAAAAGCCTTTTTCTCGAATCTTTTACTGAACATGTTTATTACTCTCCTTTTTTCTCAACACCCATTGTAACCGCTTCGCCGTTGATCTTCCATTCTTTCACGTAGCCAGCCGGCTGTGCTTTTACAACTTCATCCGCAAGTACCTCACCTGCGATCAGTGTATTGTTCTTTTCGAAGACAGCTTCTGCCTTTTCACTACCCTCGTATGTAACTTTGATTCTGTCCATAACTTCGAAATCAGCTTCTTTTCTCATTGTCTGGATCTTGCTGATGATCTCACGTACAAATCCCTCTTCCAGCAGCTCTGGTGACAGGTTTGTATCGAGAACAACTGTGATTCCGTTGTCATTTACAGATTCATATCCTTCAATCTGTGCTGTATCGATCAGAAGATCTTCCTTGAAAAGTTCAATTTCCTGTCCGTTTACATCCAGTTTGAGTGCACCTGTAGCGTTGAGCTCATCCATTGCTGCATTTCCATCGATGTCGTTAAGCGCCGCTTTGATAGCACCTAACATCTTACCATATTTCGGTCCGACTGTCTTTAATTGTGGTTTAAAACTATAAGACGTAAAGTCTCTTACATCATCTGTAAATTTAACATTTTTAACATTCAGCTCGTCTGCAACGATCTCCTGATAGAATTCCGGAAGATCAAAGTCTGCTTTCACAAACATCTTTCCGATCGGCTGACGGTTCTTGATGTTGGATGCATTACGGCATGCACGTCCCATAACAACAAGGTCAAGAACATGTTCCATGTTATTTTCAAGTTCTTTGTCAATCTGATCTTCATGAACTTCTGGGAAGTCACAAAGGTGAATACTTTCCGGAGCATCCTTATCAATGCTGCGAACCAGGTTCTGATAAATCTCTTCTGTCATGAACGGGATCATCGGAGCTGCTGCCTTAGATACTGTAACAAGAGCTGTGTACAGAGTCATGTAAGCATTGATCTTATCCTGCTCCATTCCCTTTGCCCAGAAACGCTCACGGCTTCTTCTTACATACCAGTTACTCAGATCATCTACGAAATCCTGAAGCACACGTGCTGCCTCTGGGATTCTGTAATTGCCAAGATTATAATCTACATCTTTTACCATTGTGTTCATCTTGGAGAGGATCCACTTATCCATAACCGGAAGTTTATCATATTCCAGAGTATATTTTGTTGCATCAAAATTATCAATGTTCGCATAAAGCACGAAGAATGCATAAGTATTCCAAAGTGTTCCCATGAACTTACGCTGTCCTTCCTGAACGGCTTTTCCGTGGAAACGGTTCGGAAGCCACGGAGCACTGTTGATGTAGAAATACCAGCGGATCGCATCTGCACCGTATTTCTCCAGTGCATCAAACGGATCAACGGCATTTCCTTTAGACTTACTCATCTTCTGTCCATTTTCATCCTGAACATGTCCAAGAACGATAACATTCTTATATGGAGCCTTGTTGAACAGCAGTGTTGAGATTGCAAGCAGAGAGTAGAACCATCCTCTTGTCTGGTCTACCGCCTCGGAAATGAAATCTGCCGGGAACTGTCTCTCAAATAAGTCTTTATTTTCAAATGGATAATGATGCTGTGCAAATGGCATGGATCCACTGTCGAACCAGCAGTCGATAACTTCCGGTACTCTGTGCATCTCTTTACCACACTCCGGACACTTGATTGTTACAGCATCAATGTATGGGCGGTGAAGCTCGATATCATCCGGACAGTTATCAGACATTGATTTCAGTTCTTCAATGCTTCCGATAGAGTGCATATGTCCACACTCACACTGCCAGATATTCAGTGGTGTTCCCCAGTAACGGTTACGGCTGATTCCCCAGTCCTGAACGTTCTCGATCCAGTCACCGAAACGTCCTTTACCGATACTTTCCGGAATCCAGTTGATTGTGTTATTATTTCTGATCAGGTCTTCGCGAACTGCTGTCATCTTGATGAACCAGGACTCACGTGCATAGTAGATCAGTGGAGTATCACATCTCCAGCAGTGAGGATAGCTATGCTCGAACTTCGGTGCATCATAAAGAAGTCCTCTTGCATCCAGATCCTTTAATACTTCCGGATCAGCTTTCTTTACAAACAGACCGGCGAACGGTGTGGATTCTGCCATATCACCCTTCTCATCTACAAGCTGTACGAATGGAAGATCATATTTTCTTCCTACATTCGCATCATCTTCACCAAATGCTGGTGCGATGTGAACGACTCCTGTACCATCTGTCAGAGTTACATATTCATCACATACAACATAGAATGCTTTCTTGCGCTGTTTTGCAGCCTCGTCTGCTGCACACTGATACAGCGGCTCATACTCTTTTCCTTCCAGATCAGTTCCCTTATAAGTCTCAAGAATTTCGTAAGCATCTTTGCCTTCTTCTGCAAGTCTTCCAAGAACTGTATCAAGCAGTGCACATGCCATATAATATACATGTCCGTCTGCTGCCTTAACCTTTGCGTAATCTTCTTTCGGATTTACACAAAGTGCAAGGTTGGATGGAAGTGTCCAAGGTGTTGTTGTCCATGCAAGAATATATGCATCTTCATCTTTTACTTTAAAACGAACGATTGCTGAACGCTCCTTAACATCCTTGTATCCCTGTGCAACTTCCTGTGCGGAAAGCGGTGTTCCACAACGCGGGCAGTAAGGAACGATCTTAAATCCTTTGTAAAGGAGTCCCTTATCCCAGATCTTCTTCAGAGCCCACCATTCAGACTCGATAAAATTGTTATCATATGTTACATATGGGTGCTCCATGTCAGCCCAGAATCCAACTGTACCGGAGAAATTCTCCCACATTCCTTTGTATTTCCATACACTCTCTTTACATTTCTTGATAAATGGTTCAAGACCATATTTCTCAATCTGATCTTTTCCATCAAGACCAAGAAGCTTCTCAACTTCAAGCTCTACCGGAAGACCATGTGTATCCCATCCGGCCTTTCTTGGAACCATATATCCTTTCATTGTACGGTATCTCGGGATCATATCCTTAATAACACGAGTTAAAACGTGTCCGATATGCGGTTTACCATTTGCTGTCGGAGGTCCGTCATAGAAAATATAATCCGGACATCCTTCTTTTTCATCCATACTTTTCTGGAAGATTTCATTATCATCCCAGAACTTTTCAACTTCTTTTTCACGGCTGACAAAATTCATGTCAGTTGAAACTTTCTTATACATGTTCTTATCCTTTCCTGAGTTTATTTTATGATTCTTAAAAAAAGAAAGGCTTCCGTCCTGTAATAGGACGAAAGCCTGAACTTCTCTCGTTAAACCACCTGTTACATCATACTTAGGTCTGATTTCTGACCTGCATATGGTATCCTTTAACGCCGGACACGCGTCAGTCCTTACTCTCTCTTTCTGCAGAAACCTCTTTTCTGCATCTGTTTCAGGAACTGCTGCTCTGGAGTGATCTTCAAAAATCTCTTACTTGCACCGGACTCCCACCATCTCCGGCTCGCTGTAACGTTCGGATAAATCCTACTGTCTCCGTCATCGCTTTACCTGTGAACTTCTACACACGGCTTATTATAAAGAGATTCTTGGCTCTAGTCAAGGTTTATTATGATAAAAAAAGTGCGAAAAAACGTTGTTTTCAGCGTTCTTTCGCAAATTTCTGTTTTCTTATCTGCGGCGTTTCTTCTTTCTTTTCACATTACCACTCTTTGCATTTCTTCTTTTTCCTTTTTTTCTTCTGCGACGTCTTATCTGCTTCCGGTAATTCGCAAGTACAACAATGATGATCAATAAAATCACAACTGCAATTACAACTCCGATCACAATTTTCATAAACTTTGAAATCCCAGTTACGACAGTTGAAGTTGTCTTATCTTTCTTTTTTTCCAAAACAGCTGCACTGCTTTCTTCTGTTTTTTCTATCGCAGCTTTCACACTGCCTACTTCCTGCCCTTTATAAGTAAATGTTACTGTTCCGGATCCATCCTTGTTGCTGTCTTCCTTCACTTCTGCTTTCACATCAGAAAATTGTGCACTCTTCGGAAGTACGATATAAGCATCTTCGTCTTCATAAGACTTCACACCTTCCGGAAGCTTCTGATCCTTCAAAGATATTTTTGAAAAATTACTGTAAGCATAATCAAACATGGCACGAGTATCTATATAAGCATCATTTCCAAAATCATAAAGTACAACCGCAACAAGCTGCATATCTCCGTTATCTGCCATTGTCACAAGCGTTGTTCTTGCCTGATCTGTGTAGCCGGTCTTACCGCCCTTGCAGTATTCATAATAATTATCATTCTGTGGCCAGAGCATCTTGTGCTTCTGCTGAAAAGTACGTTCTTCATTCACCAGATTCGTTGCCGGAATCGTATGGCTTAACGATTGGGAAATTGTCCGGAACGCTTCCTTCTGATAAACTGCTGCACCAATTCTTGCCATATCATGCGCCGTTGTATAATGTTGTTCATCATGAAGTCCGTTCGCATTCGTCCAGTGTGAACCTGTACATCCAAGTTTTTCTGACTCATCATTCATCGCCTGAATAAATGTATCATAACCTCCACCCATCTTCTTGCCAACACTCTCAGCCACTGCATAAGAGACCTCATTTGCCGATGCCAGCAGAACGGCATAGAGCGCATCTTCCATACTGATCTGCTCCCCCGGTGTCATGCCGATATGGGCATCGCCATATTCCAGAAAGGAGATACTGTCCTGGGAAAATTCTACCGTATCTGTAAGCTCTGCATTGTCCAGCGCAACCAATGTTGTCAGAAGTTTTGTAATACTCGCCGGATAATGCTTCTTTTCAATCTGCTTGCTATATAAAACTGCCCCACTGTTCATATCCATAACGATTGCAGAGTCCGCATAAGTTGCCGGTCCCTGTGGCCAGTTCTCCACACTGTTTGAATCCGGTACGATCGCATAACAGTTCTGACGCTGTGTCTCCCTGTCTTCTTCCGCTGTCTGAGTTGAATCTGTTGTGGCTGCCGCCGTTTCTTCCTCAGCAAATATCTGTACTGCCGGCATTAATATCATAGATGCCGCCAGAAAAAGAGACAGACAGCGCTTTCCGTATTTCTTAAAATTTATCATAAAGGAAATCCTCCGGTTGTTTGAATTCATAACGCAAAAATCCCCACAGACCTTTCATCTGTGGGGAATCTGTGACTATTATTATAATTCTACTAAAAGTTTTTTTCAATAGTCCGGAGGCTATTTTCTTTCAACTATCGAATCTCTTCCATCATGATTTCTGCTCCCGCAGCCTCTACCGCAAGACTGTCTTTCTGTGGATAGAACCGTGTGGTGAATACATACTCTCCATTATTTACAAATACTTCCACAGAGGATTTATCCACAAGAATTTCAACACTTGAAATTTTATCTACATCAACATAACGCATTCCTCTTCCTGCAGATACAGAATTTTTATCCTGACTTGTGAAATGCATCTCAAATCTTCCATTTTTGTACTCAAGAATCAATTCTTCATCAATCACTGTCCTGAATTCATTGTTCTGAATGCCCGAGATATTCACATCATAGACTTTATATCCATCTTTTTTCAACATTCCGGCTGACTTATCCACAAGAGTTTTCCTCTTTTGCAATTCTCTGACCGGTCTCTGACAAACTTTGCCATCTTCTACAAATACTTCTCTCGGAAAAGTGAAGCAGTGCTGCCACCCTTCTGCGATCGTCGGATTGGTATATTCTTCACAATCCGGCATTCCCATCCAACTGATATGGATTCTTCTGCCATCTTCTGTCTCAAAGCTTTGTGGGGCATAGTAATCAAATCCATAGTCCCAAAGCTGATACTCGGAGAGTTTATAGTCTTCCAGAATATCCCCATCTACTAGGAAGTATCCGGACTGATAAACATTTCTGTCGTCCCAGATACCACCCTCAAGTCCCTGCACAGACGCCGAGAGAATTTTTGTTCCGTCTACCTCAAAATAATCCGGACATTCCCACATGTATCCGAATGGTTCTTCTGATTCCACGCGGCTTCTGAAATTCCAGTTGATTTTATCTTTTGACTCAAAGATCAATGCCTGTCCGACATCTTCTTTTGTACGTGCGCCCTGAATCATGTAGTAAGTATCTCCGTCTTTCCACACCTTCGGATCGCGCACATGGCAAGTCAGATCTGATGGGTAATCCACATTTCTCATCAGTTCTTTTTTTGATCCAAATGTCTTTCCATCCTCACTGACAACAAGAACCGTATTTGACTCGCGTCCTGTGTTGATATAGTCAAAATCTCCGTCTTCCAGCTTTACATTGCCTGTATAGTAAACATACATTTTGTCATCTTCGATAAATGCTGATCCGGAGTATACACCATGACAGTCAAATGGCTGATCCGGATATAACTTTACTCCCTGGTATTCCCAGTCGATCATATCTTTGCTTGTATAGTGCCCCCACATCTTCACGCCGCCTTCGGCATTAAATGGAGAATACTGAAAAAATGCATGATAGATCCCATTCAACTGGCACAATCCGTTCGGATCATTGAGCCAGCCAACAGGAGGCATCAGATGCAGCTTCTCACGATAATCCGCTCCTTCTTTCTGCTCTTTTTCTTTCATCATCTCTTCCGTCATATCTACCAGTTTGATCAGATCCCTTGTTAATGCATTCATGCTCTTGTCTCCCTTTTTCCATTTACAGCCGTTCTATTCTGCAAGAATTCTTCTTTGAATAAAACGACTGTATCTTTTTAATCACTGTTCAATTTATTTCTCAATCTTCATTGCGAGATCAGCTGTTGTAACTGTTCCCGCTGCTGTCTTCTCTACTTTGCTGAAGTCATCTGCATTCGTCAGTATCATCATCGTAGTTGCCGGATGTCCAGCTGCTTTAATAGCATCCAGATCTGCTTCGATCAGCACATCGCCCTTACGAACCTTTGCTCCGTCTGCTACTTTCTTTACAAATCCTTTTCCATCCATGGAAACTGTATCAATTCCAATATGGATCAGAAGCTCTGCTCCTGCTTCTGTTGCGATGCATACTGCATGCCCTGTATCGAAGATATTCATTACTTCACCGTCACATGGTGCTACAATCTTTCCATCTGTTGGCTCAACTGCAACAGTTGTTCCAAGCATCTCTGATGCAAATGTCTCATCTGCTACTTCTGCTGTCGCAACAACATTTCCGTTTACCGGGCTTGTAATTTCTTCTGCTGAAACATTTTCTGCTTCTACTACATTCTCTGTCTCTTCTGTTTTCTCAACTGTTGTCTCTGTTGCGGCTGTCTTAACTACCGGCTCTTTATCTTTGTAAATCATGAAGGAAATCACAAATGCTACTCCTACTGAAATTGCCATCTCGATAATGTACTGAAGCGGCTGATTCAGGCAAAGCAGAATACCGAAGATACCTGTTACTCCAGTTCCTTTTGCTCCGAGATGTACAAGTGATGCATACAATGCTCCGCATCCTCCACCAATACATCCTGCGATAAATGGTTTGAAGAATCTTAAGTTTACACCAAAGATTGCCGGCTCTGTGATTCCCATAAATGCACTAAGTGATGACGGAAGTGCAAGGGATTTAATCTTCTGATCTTTTGACTTAACGCCAACTGCCAATGCTGCTGCACCCTGTGCTACATTCGCTGCACTTGCAAGTGGAAGCCAGTAAGTTACTCCGTATTTTGCCAGCTGACCGATGTCGATTGCTGTGTACATCTGATGAATACCTGTTACTACTGTCGGTGCATACAAGCCTCCCATGATCAGACTTCCAAGTCCGAGCGGAAGTGTCAGCATCCACTGGATTGCTCCAAGGATCGCATTCTCACCCCATACAAAGATCGGTCCTACAATGGAAAGTGTAAGATATCCTGTCACGAATACGCTGACAAGTGGTGTTACAAACAGGTCAAGTGCTGCCGGAACTACCTTGTGCAGCTTCTTCTCTAATACAGAAAGGATCCATACTGCAATAATGATCGGGATTACATGTCCCTGATATCCAACCATATCGATGTGATACAGTCCGAAGAATACGCTCTGTGTCTGCTGTACACCTTCCGTTGCAACCGTATAAGCGTTCTGCAATGACGGATGAATCATAATCATACCGATAACAGCTCCAAGATACTGGTTTGCACCAAATGCTTTCGCAGCTGAAAATGCAATCAGGATCTGCAGGAATGTATAAGCGATATTACTGAACAGATTCGCAAATACATAAATAGAACTATTTGTATTGATTGTTAAAAATCCATTTGCATTCATAAAATCCAGTGCATTCATGATTCCCATCAGGAAACCACTTGCTACGATGGCCGGAATGATCGGTACAAAAATATCACCTAACAGCTTGATGGCCTTCATAAACCAGTTCTGCTTCTCTGCCGCTGCTTCCTTTGCCTCAGCTTTTGTGCTTGCTGTAATACCTGCGATCGCGATAAATTCATCAAACACCTTATTCACTGTTCCTGTTCCAAGAATAATCTGAAGCTGTCCAGATGCCTCAAATACTCCCTTTACTCCATCCACATTCTCTATTGCCTCTTTATCTGCCTTACTATTATCTGCGATAACAAGACGAAGACGCGTTGCGCAGTGCGCTGCGGATACAATATTCTTACTTCCACCTACATATCCCAGAATCTCCTGGGCTGTTTTCCTGTAATCCATGATTACGCTCCCTTCCTTCTCTATTTTATGTGTAATCGTTTTCATATTTTATGATTTTATATTAAATAAAAAAATGCCATTTGTAAAGATGGCATTTTTACTAATTCTGATTCTTCTGTTTTGTTTAACTTGCACTATACTCTTGGTTACATTCATTCAAATCTATTCACGATCTGGAATCCCAGCTTCATATGCACCGGCACCGGATTTTTCTCTTCAATCTGTTCAAGTAAGAGCTCTGCCCCCTTGATTCCACTCGTTTTATACCCAAAATGAACCGTTGGAATACCGCCTGTCACAGCCCTTAACATCTGATTATCACCAAATCCTGTGACACAGATACCAGACTGTTCCAAAATGTGTAGCATCCTTGCACCAGAATTCTGAACCGACTCCGGAACCTCCTTTTTACTCTGTGCGATCAATGCCTCGATTGCTCCCGCTGCAATCGTATCTGTTGCGCATGATATGATATCGATTCCATTTTCTTCACTCAACAAATCCACTACTGCTTCATATCCGCCGCTCATTGTAAATTCTGATTCGCGTCTGTACCGATGGTCATCGAAAGTAATCCCTGCTTCCTGAAGTCCCTTGCGGAACCCGTCTTCTCTGGCAGCACCTGCTGCCTTATCTTCACGAGTAACACCAATATATGCAATCTTGCAATCTTCAGGTCTTCCACCATTCCGCTTCAGTGCTTTCACCGCAACTTCTTGTCCCATTGCTCTTCCCGCACCAAAATCATCATGATAGATACAACTTGCCATTTCTGTCTCCTGTCCCACAACCACAACCGGAACCTTTGATTCTTTTAAAAATCTCCGATGCTCGTCTGTAAGCACTGTACCGATCAGTACAATTCCATCTACCGGATAACTTTCAAAGATTCTCAGATAAGTCAGCTCATTCTTTGGCTGATTATCCGTGCTTGCAAGAAGCATCTGGTACCCTCTTGCCGAAAGAACCTGTTCAATTCCCGCTGTGATCCGGCTGATTGATTCTGAATTGATCTTCGGAGCCACCACACCAACCAGATGTGCACGTCCGGTTCTTAGGATTCTTGCCTGAGTAGACGGCTGATATCCCGTCTTCTCAATCACTTTACGGATCTGCTCCTTTTTCTGTTCACTCACATATCCGCCATTCAAATATCTTGATACTGCTGCGCTGGACACCCCGGCCATCTGCGCAATCTCTTTTATCGTCATTGTATACTGCCTGCCTTTATTTCCCTGATTTTCGAAATTATCCAGATCCATTTCCGCTCTTTTTCTAACTTTGACCTGAATCTGAATGACATTCACATTTTAACATTCAACAGACAAATATGCAACGACGTTGCGCTACATCATTCTTTATCTACCTGTTACTGTTCACACGATGTGCGACCAGCAACGCATCTCGCCATTTTAAATCGCC
>OLAO01000042.1_pt1 | contig 15765 bp, 10 predicted proteins | sample 1607351 | NCBI WGS metagenome assembly OLAO01 (sample SAMN02674597, study PRJEB24791) | human gut metagenome, SKBSTL013 | isolation source: stool | host: Homo sapiens | place: USA
GCTGCAGAGATGATCTGCGATCAGTTTCGCATCGTCATGCTCTGTCAAAAGAATTGCCGGAAATACATAATAGATCATAAAGAAATTCAGATCTGTCTGCACTGCACTGTCGATTTTTCCTTTTTTCGGAGAAACATATGCATCATAAACCTTATCTGTAAAGCATACTGCAAGCTCTTTTGCTGCCGCTTCTTTATCAGAAGCATTCTCCGTATATTCTGTCATCTCACGGAAATAATGTCCATGATTCTCTATAAAAGCCTCCATATTTACTTTATAAGAAGCCTTCTTCAACTTTTTCATCATCGGCTTCATATCTGCAAATATTTTTTCTACATGATCAAGCATATTGTTCCTCCATTACGTTAAAAAATGTGACTAGTCTGTTACAACACCCTTCTGAAGCATTACATTCGCATAAAGTGCTGATTCACCTGTTGCAATGATTGCATAAGCTGTCTTAGCTTCATCATAGAATGCAAAACGCTCAATGTTTCCAACAACAGCATCACCTCTGTCATCATATTTACGGATAATCTCTTTATATGTATCCCAGATTGGTGTCTCCACAGTATCTCCAGGCATAACTTCCATAAGATTTACCGGATGCTCCACATAGCTGTCCAGAGGGAACACCTGAAGAATCGCATCAAGAATCTCCGGTACTCCGTGTCCGTCGCAACGGATCACAATCGCGTCTTTTCCCATTGATTCAGCCGGGAAGTTTCCATCAGAGATAACCAGTCTGTCACTGTGTCCCATCTCAGCAAGTACTTTCAACAGTTCTGGTGATAAAATTTTTGGAATTCCTTTTAACATATTATCTTCCTCCTTGATATAATAACATATTATTTTAAAAAAGGAACCGGGAATTTCCCGATTCCTTTCTTTTCACTTTAATAATTCAGCTTCTCTTTACAGATATGAATTAGTCATACAGGTTTGGAGAGATATCCTCATCATCCATGTTTGTAGAATCATACCAGTAACCATCTGTTGTAACGTCTTCTACAGACTCACCATCACAGATCTTAGCAAGAGTCTCGATGGAGATTTTACCCTGCATCAGAGGAGACTGTGTAACAGCACCAAGTAATGTACCATCTTTAACAGCGGCTTTGATAACTGATCCAGCATCGAATCCAGCTGCAACGATCTTATCATCGCCTGTTCCAAGTTTGTTCAGGTTCTGGTTAGCTGTGAGAACACCCTCTGCAGATACCTGGTTTGATCCGAACATAGCGATTGTATCGTCTTTGTTCATGATGTTAGAAGCCTCTGTAGCACACAGCTCAACTGTTGTCTGAGCCGGAACTGCAACTTCAAGGATAATGTCTGCAGATGCCTGATCTCCGTTGTCTTTAACCTGGTTTACATAGAAGTCATTTCCTACAACTGCTACTGTAAATCCATCAGCTTTAGCAAGTTCGATGAACTTGTTGATGAATCCCATACCACGCTCAGAAATGTTAGCGGATGTTGCATCCTGGTTAACTTCACCTACACGAACCTGTCCTTTTCCAAGTTTGTCTTTGATTGCTGGATAGATATGCTCAGCAGCAATTCCACCAGCCTGCTCGTTGTCTGTTACAACTGTTGCGTATACAGATCCTTCTGGAGCGTCCGGAACACCTGAGTCGAAGCATACTACTGGGATCTTCTTTTCAAGTGCTTTCTTAAGTGGACCAAGAACTGAGTTCTGGTCACAAGCTGCAAGAGCGATTCCGTCTGGATCTTTGTTGATTGCGTTGTTCAGCATGTTAACCTGGTCAGCGATATCGGACTCTGCGTTCGGTCCTGTTGTGTTAGCTGTAACACCGAGCTCATCACAAGCCTGGTTGATTCCCTGTACAGCTGCCTGCCAGTATGAAGACTGGAAGCTCTTTACAACAACTTCGAAATGATATCCCTTGGAATCTCCTGATCCTTCTGTCTTAGTGTCGCCATCTGCTTTCTTAGTGTCATCTGCCTTGGATCCACATCCTGCGAGCATTCCAACTACCATACATCCACCAAGTAAAACTGCTAAAACTTTCTTTTTCATAATTATGTCCTCCTGACAAAATAAATTTGTGACTGCTTGTCTGAGTTTTCTTCCAGTTTTCCTCTCCCTAATGCCGGGCCTCTCTGACAGAGCCTCTTTCGTGCATTTCTTAAATCGCTCTGCAGAAGTAGTTTGCCCAGACTTTTTTGTCCGAAAACTCTTTATACAGTCTGTTTCGTTTAGCTTCTATAGTAACAGCTTTCTTTTTCACGCTTTTTTCAGCATGTTTCCCCGCTGCTATCTATCCGCACACATTAATAATATAACACATTACCAATGGTTTTGCAATTAATTATTGCTTTTTCGTGATTTTTCACAAATTCTAAGTTTAAGTGGAAAAAATTACTCTTTTCCTGCTTTTCTCTTAAGAATATCAACAAGTACGGCTGCGATCAGGACAAATCCTGTAATGATCTGCTGCCAGTTAGCTGTCAGTCCGATGAATGGAAGACCAGTCTTCAGAAGACAGATAACGAATACACCAAACAGTGTTCCTGTGATGCTTCCTACACCACCTGTCATGGATACACCACCGATGATTGCTCCACCGATAGCTTCAAGCTCGAATCCAGCACCACTTCCTGGCTGAACTGTAGCGAAGATAGCGGAGTATGCGATAGAAGCAAGTCCTGCGAAGAATCCACAGATTACATATGCTGCAATATGATAGAATCTTACATTAACTCCGGAAAGTCTTGTTGCTTCTTTGTTACTTCCGATTGCAAGTGTATAACGTCCAATTCTTGTATGATTCAGTACGAATGTCATAACAACAACGAGAAGAATTACCCACAGGAAACCGATCGGGATATTCTGTCCGCCAGACTGAATCTTGAAGATACTTCTGAACCATCCGCCCGGTGCTGCTGCTGCCGGCCATGAGATTCCGAATCCACCTACGATAATGGAACCAAGTCCACGAGTAATCATACAAGTACAAAGTGTTGCCAGGAATGCCGGCAGGTCCATGATTGCTACCAGTACACCATTCAGAACACCAATCAGCATTCCAAGAATAATTGCTGCAAGGATACCAACGATTGTAGGCATTCCTTTGTGAACGATCAGATATCCACCAACGAGTGAATAACATACAAGTCCAGTACCGATTGACAGGTCAACACCACCTGTCATCAGTGGAAAGGCTACTCCAATTGCCATCAGGACAATATAATAGGAGAAGTCCAGAATGTTAATAAATGTTGTATATTTTCTGAAGTTCGGGCTCATTGCACAGAAGAAGATAAACAGTGCAATTACAACGAGCAGGACGATGAATTTCTGTCCTCCCATTCTGTCAATAAATGACTTATTAGAGCCGGCCTTCTTTGTTGTATTATTTGCCATTACTTTTTCCCTCCCTACTCAATCTCACGTGTAGCCATGTTCATGATATTTTCCTGTGTAGCTTCGGAAATATCCAGCTCACCTGTCTTCTTACCTTCGCACATAACAACGATTCTGTCACTCATACGAAGGATCTCTGTCATCTCGGAGGAAATCATAATAATGGCTTTTCCTTCTGCTGCCAGCTGATTCATCAGCTTGTAAATCTCATTCTTAGCTCCAACGTCGATACCTCTTGTAGGCTCATCGAAGATAAGGATGTCACAGTCTCTTGTCAGCCATTTTGCAATAACGACTTTCTGCTGGTTACCACCTGACAGGTTAACTACTAGCTGATCTGTACCAGGAGTCTTTGTTGCAAGCTGCTCAACATATTCCTGAGCAATCTTGTTCTCTTTCTTCTTATCGATAAAAGGACCGCTCATGAATTTTTCAAGTGTTGCCATTGTTGTATTCTCAGCAACTGATTTCTGTACAACAATACCATATCTCTTTCTGTCCTCTGACAGATAACCGATACCGCACTTAACAGCATCCTGTGGGCTCTTGATTGTAACCTTCTTACCGTTGATATAAATATCACCGCTGTCGATCGGGTCAGCTCCAAAGAGTGCTCTGGCTGTCTCTGTACGTCCAGCTCCCATCAGTCCGGAGAATCCAAGGATCTCACCTTTGTGAAGTTCGAAGCTTACATCCTGTACCATCTTACCAGCGTTCAGGTGTTCAACTTTAAGAACTACCGGTGCTCCCGGAGGTGTCATGTTTTTCTCCTTCGGATCTTCGTAAATAACACGTCCAACCATCATGTTGATGATGTCGTCTTTTGTACTTTCTTTTGTGATCAATGTTCCAACATAAGTACCATCTCTCATGACTGTAACACGGTCTGTGATCACTTTAATCTCATCCATACGGTGGGAGATATAAACAATTCCCATTCCCTGACTTCTCAGGTCACGGATGATCTTGAACAACTGCTCGATCTCTGTCTCTGTCAGAGCTGCTGATGGCTCGTCAAAGATGATGATCTTTGCATCATGTGAAATTGCTTTTGCGATCTCACACATCTGCTGCTTACCTACTGTAAGTTTTGACATTGTCTCTCTCGGATCAATATCAACATTCATTCTGTCGAACAGTTTCTGTGCTTCTTCGTTCATCTTCTTGTCATCGATCTTGATACCCTTCTTGAACTCTCTTCCGATGAAGATGTTCTGAGCAACTGTCAGATGACCAAGCATGTTCAGCTCCTGGTGTACGATGATAACACCATTGTCCTGCGCTTCACGAGCACTATGGAACTCAACTTCTTTACCTTCATATGTAATTGTTCCTGAATCTTTTGTATAAATACCTGTGAGAACTTTCATCAGAGTTGATTTTCCGGCACCATTCTCTCCCATAAGAGCAAGAACTTCGCCTTTTCTGATCTCAAGATCTACATGGTCAAGTGCGTGAACACCTGGGAAAGATTTATCAATCCCTTTCATTTCCAATATAACTTCGCCCATTTTATTACCCTTGCCTTTCTTTCAATCAAACATTTCGTTCATCATTCATAAAGCTGATCTCTTATTATAGAAGAGAAATTAGTTCTTTCTGCGTCTTGCAAGTACGTCACTGAATACTGCGACGATAACAATAACACCTGTAATGATAAGCTGATAATCTTTTGTAAAGCCAAGAGCTAGAATTCCTTCCTGAAGAAGGGCGATGATAAATACACCAATGATTGTACCGCTGATGGATGCAAGTCCACCTGCCATGGATGTACCACCCATTACACATCCGGCGATTGCTTCGTTGTTGTACTGATCTCCATAACCAGGCTGTACTGTTGTATATGCAGATACATAGAAGATAGCACCCATTCCAACGAGAACTCCACAGATAATGAATGCAAGCATTTCCCATTTCTTAACATCTACACCTGAAAGTCTAACAGCTTCTTTGTTACTACCAAGGCAAAGGATGTAACGTCCGATTCTTGTCTTGTTCAGGATAATCGCACAGACAACTGCAACTACCAGAAGAATAACAAGTCCAACCGGGAATCCGTTATATGTCACAAGATTTCTGAACCATCCGTTGTCCGGATCTGCTGCCTGCGGCCAGCTGACTGACTGTGTCTTTGTGTAAACTGACGCAAGACCTTTTGCAATATTCATACTTGCCATTGAAGTGATGAATGAAGGTACTGACCAGTAAGCTACCAGGTATCCATTAAAGAGACCAAAAGCAAATCCCACAAGGATACTGATCAGGATTGCAACCGGCATGGAAATTCCATGTGTTGTCAGTGTGTAACCTGAGATAAGTGCACAACAGAACATAACCGGTCCAATAGAGAAGTCGATCTGTCCTGTAGCAATTACAAATGTAACACCCAGTGATAAAAATCCAAGGAAATAAGCATAATTGAGTGCGCTCATGATTCGGTTCATTCCTGCGAAGCTTCCTCCGGTCAGTGCACAGAAGAGTCCGTACATCAGAAGAAGGACACAGCACAAAACAATTCTGTTAAATCCTACCTTTTTTACAAAAGGATTTTGTTTAATTTTTTCCAATTTTCTTCCTCCCATCTTTTACTTTGCTGGTGTTGACTGGATTGTCGATTAACTCTTACGATACCCCCATTCCTCTTAACCTCAGCGTAACGGTTCGCTTTCAAAGCTTTAAGATTTTTTTGTTTTTCAAAGTGTGTTTTCCATTTTTCCGCACACCTTTAATACATGAATAAATTATAGCCTTGTTTTCATATTTTGTCAAGATTTCGCACCGTTTTTAGAGCGAAACGGTTCGTTTTTGTTTGTTTTCACTATTTTTTTATCCATTCTCACAACAAAAACCACGCTTTTCTGTGCATTTTGCTTATGCACTATCCAAGGTCTCGTATTGAGTCTCCCTCTCTTACAGAGGTACTGAAACTAATTTTTACCGGCATACCGTTTTGCTCTCCATTTACTCGCTCCAGGAGCATAGCTACAGCCTTCTCGCACATCGTTTCCATTGGCTGGACAATCAGCCATAATTTAGGGCGCAGCACCTGGGTCATCGGAAGATTATCCACTCCGATGAGCGAGACATCTTGCGGACAGGAGAGTCCTGATTCGTTCAATGCCATAATTCCACCAAGCATGGTGTTATAGTTTCCTAAGATCACACCGGTCGGACGGTCTTCAAGCTCCAACAGTTCTTTCATTCCTCTGTACCCATGTTCAAAAGAATGCCTTCCCAGCTTACAGTATTCCTTTGGAATCTCCAGTCCTGCCTGGTTCATCGCATCAGAATATCCTTTCACACGTTCCCTTCCGGTATATTCAATATTAGAGGCAATCACAGCTATTTTCTTGTGATGGTTCTCAATTAATTTATTCGTTGCACGATAGATTGCTGTCCGGTTATCAACCTCAACACAATCATATTCTTCATCCTGGAATGATCTGTCAACCAGAACAACCGGAACATTTGCTTTTTTCGCAGCATGAAGAAACTTTCCATGCATACCTACAGCAAATACCAATATTCCATCCACTTTCCTGCTAAGAAGAAACTGCAAATTTTCTTTCTGTAGCTTCTCGTCATTGCAGGAATCACAGATCAACATTCCATATCCCTTTTTATGAAGTTCCATTCCCAGATAATGCAGCATACTTCCTACAAAAAGACACTGTATATCATAAGCCAGAACTCCAATCGTCTTTGTCTTGTGGGTAACAAGCCCTCTTGCGAGCTCGTTCACTTCATAATGCAGTTCGTTGATTGCCTCCTCAATCAAGATACGATTTTCCGGCAATACATTACCGCCATTCAAATACTTCGATATCGTTGCAAGGGACAATCCTGTCCTTTTCTTGATATCGCGAATAGTAGCAGCCATAATCTTCTCCTCCCAGGCCAATCAGCGAACCGTTATGCATTTTGCCCAACTTAACTGCTTATTCCATTAAATCATACAGCAGATTGACAGTCAAGTGTTTCTGAAGAATTCTTTTTTATTACGTTGCCAGCCATAATGTTACTGTTCACACGATGTGCGACCAGTAACGCCATAATTACACTACAACTGGCAACCCATTCCCCCTTAGTTCAAAGCACTATACTAAAATTTTCTTAAATCTCTCGTATGCTTCGTCCCATGCTTCTTTGTCCTGTGGCTCGTAGATCTTGATGTCCTGAGAACGTTTGATAATTTCTCTTGCTTCTTCGATAGATTTGATATCTCCGGAAGCCATGAGCTGCAGTGCAATATTTCCGAGAACAGTCGCCTCGATCGGACCTGCACTTACTCTGCATCCACATGCATTTGCTGTGAACTGGCAAAGAAGAGCACTCTGTGTTCCACCGCCTACCATGTAGACTGTCTTATAATCTTTACCTGTACACTCTTTAATCTCTTCCATCGCATGACGATATTTCATTGCAAGACTCTGGTTGATGCAACGAACAACTTCTCCGACTGTTTCCGGAACAGGCTGTCCTGTCTTCTTGCAGAATTCACGGATTCTTGTCGGAATATCTCCGGCAGGTGTGAATTCCGGTGCATCCGGATCAATAAAGCTCTGAAGTGCCGGAGCTTCTTTTGCCATAATCTCAAGCTCGCCAAATCCGTACTCATTTCCTTCGCGGATCCACTGACGACGGCTTTCCTGAATACACCACAATCCAATGATATTCTTAAGGAAGGAAATCTTTCTTCCATATCCACCTTCATTCGTAATGTTGTAATGCTCAGATTTCTCATTGATAATAGGTTCTGCAAGCTCTGTTCCAAGCAGTGACCATGTTCCACAACTCAGGAAGATAAAATCTTCTTCTGATGTTGGTACAGATACAAGTGCGCTCTGCGTATCATGTCCTGCAACAGCCATAACATCAATCTTATCCAGACCAAGCTCTGTACAGATTTCATCTGTAAGAGTGCCGATCTTTGTACCTGTAGGTACGATTTCCGGGAAAATATGTTTCGGAATTCCCAGTGCTTCGATCACTTCATCTGACCACTCGCCCTTTTTCGCATCAAGAAGCTGTGTTGTAGAAGCGATAGAATACTCAGCTTTTTTCTCCCCTGTAAGGAAGTAGTTGAAAAGGTCTGGCATCAAAATCATCTTGTCAGCTTTTTCAAGAAGCTCTTTTCTTGTCTTTACAAGAGAAAGGAGCTGGAATGCTGTGTTGAGATCCATGAACTGATTTCCTGTGATCTGGTAGAATTTCTCTTTATCGATCAGTTTGAAACTTTCTTCGATCATTCCTTCTGTACGTGCATCACGGTAATGTACAGGGTTCTCAAGAAGTCTTCCTTCCTCGTCGATCAGTCCAAAATCAACTCCCCATGTGTCGATACCGATACTTTCGATTTTACCACATTTTTTTGCTTTGATCAGACCCTGTTTGATCTCAAAAAATAATCTCAGTACATCCCAGTACATTGATCCATTCAGGATAACCGGATCGTTAGAAAAACGGTGAAGTTCTTCAATGCTGATCTTGTCACCATCAAAAGTTCCGCACATTGCTCTTCCGCCTGAAGCACCAAAGTCAAATGCTAATACTTTTTTCTCCATAATCTTCCTCTTTTCTTAATACTCTTTTACTCGGTATTAAAACAGGGGCCCTGCATAGGCAGCACCCCCGCATTCTTTGTTCTAGCTCTGTATCGAAACTGCATTTACAGTCTTTTTACATTTCCTAACAAAAGGACTCCATCTTATTTGTAAAGCGGTCCGTAGTTCTTACAAGCTCTGAAGTCAGCGCCTTCTTTATCCATTCCAAATGCATTCCATGCTGCCGGACGGTAGATATCTTTCTCCGGTACGTTGTGCATAGATACTGGAATACGAAGCATTGAACACATTGTGATCAGGTCAGCTCCGATGTGTCCGTAGGAGATAGCACCGTGGTTAGCTCCCCAGTTGTTCATTACATCATAAGCTGTCTTGAATGCTCCCTCTTTACCATCACATCTTGGAGCAAACCATGTACATGGCCATGTGTAGTCTGTACGTTTCCAAAGCTTATCAGATACTTCTTCTGGAAGTTCAAGTGTCCATCCTTCTGCAATCTGAAGAACCGGTCCAAGTCCTTTTACAAGGTTAAGACGGATCATTGTAGCTGGCATCTGAGCGCGTGTCTCGTAACGGCTTGAGTATCCGCCTCCACGGAAGTATCCGTTGTCAGCCATGCACCACTCTGTAGCATCCATGATTGCTTTCTGGTCTTCTTCTGTAACGTTCCACCATTCTTTCATAACGCCGTTACCGTTCTCGTCTTTAGCAACACCAGATGCATCAAGGCAAGCTGCTCCAGAGTTGATCAGGTGAAGGAATCCACCGTTCTCTTTAGCAACACCCTCGAGGTCATATCCTGTAGCTTTCTTAACTGCCTCTGGGCTCCAGTATGTACGAACATCAGCGAAGATCTGAGCACGTCCTGTAAGAAGTTTCATGAACATCATTCCAAGTCCGTTGAGAACGTCGTTCTCTGTAGCAAGGATGTATGGCTCACGAGCTCCGTTCCAGTCGAAAGATGTATTCAGAACTGCCTCTGCGAAGTCTCCGTTCGGATAGAAGTCTGTCCACTGTCTCTGTCCCTGGAATCCAGCTGCCAGAGCGTTGTGTCCGATTGCTTCCTCTGAGAACTTCTCGTCAAGATTCTTATTTCCATTCATAAGGTCTTTGATGATAACTGCCATCTTAACAACGAACTCGAACTGCTCCTCTTTCTCCTCTGGAGTAGCCTGAAGCTCTTCTGGGTTCTTGTCCCAACCAATCTTGCAAGTCTCTTTTGCCCATTTCAGAGCTTTCTCGAACTCAGCCTTGTCATAGATCTCTTCTGACATACGACGGATGATTTCTACCTCATCAACAGACTCTACACGCATTCCAAGGTAAGACTCGATGAAATCAGAATCAATGATAGATCCACCGATACCCATTGTAACAGATCCGATCTGAAGGTAAGATGTTCCTCTCATGGATGCTGCTGCAACAGCTGCACGTCCGAATCTAAGAAGTTTCTCTTTAACGTCTTCCGGAATTGTTGTGTCATCAGCTTCCTGAACGTCATGTCCGTAAATTCCGAATGCCGGAAGTCCCTTCTGTGCATGTGTAGCAAGTACAGATGCAAGGTATACAGCTCCCGGTCTCTCTGTTCCGTTGAATCCCCATACAGCTTTGATTGTCTGTGGATCCATATCCATTGTCTCAGCTCCGTAGCACCAGCAAGGTGTAACTGTAACTGTGATATCTACGCCTTCTCTTCTGAACTTATCAGCACAAGCAGCACTCTCACCTACACGTCCGATTGTTGTGTCAGCGATAACAACTTTAACCGGCTCGCCATTTGAATATCTTAAGTTCTCCTCAAACAGTTTTGCTGCAGATTTTGCCATGTTCATTGTCTGCTCTTCAAGAGATCCTCTTACGTCAAGAGCTCCTCTACGTCCATCAATTGTCGGTCTGATACCAATTACTGGATAAGATCCTACTAATCTTCTTTCTGCCATAATTACATTCCTCCTTAATTGTTTGCCTTGCTCTGCTTATCTTCCTTCGCAGAACCGCTTCTTTAAGTATCATTATAGTTCTTTCCTTTCTTTTTGTCTTGTGGTATACTAGAATAAAAATATAAAGATATTCACCTTTTATACAACAAAGTACAATTTACAAGCATATATCTTCATATTTATGTTTGTATTTACACTATTTAGATTTTCAAAGGAGATTATTGCATGAAATACATCAATTACAGAGAAGAACGTAATCACGGAACCATTGATTTTCCAATTGAATTTTATCATGTTACGCCGAATCATCCACGGTATGAAATGTCTTATCACTGGCACATCGAATACGAACTTATTCGTGTTTTAAAAGGGAACTTACTTATGTCAATTGGTGAAAATGAATTCACTGCAGAAGCCGGAGACCTTATTTTTATAAAAGGAGGGCTTCTTCATGGTGGAATTCCTAAGGATTGTGTCTATGAATGCCTTGTTTTTAACCTTGAATCGCTCATGGCAGTAAATCATGCCAGCGAACGTCTGCTTAAGAAGATCGGAAGTGACACTCTGACTATCCCTTCCCTTATCAAAGCACCCGTAAAGAATTTAGAGCATATCACCTCCATGATGTTTGAACATATCAAAAAGCGTACCGAAGGGCACGAGCTTATGGTGATTGGTACTCTGTACGAATTCTTAGGCTATATTTTGGAAAATAAATTGTATGAAAACGTTCGAATCATCAGTCAAAAGGATAGCCGAAAAATAGAACATTTAAAGAAAGCTCTTGAAGTGATTGAAAACCATTATGCTGACTGTATCACACTGGAAGATCTGGCTCAGGCCGCCGGTATGAATTCAAAATATTTCTGTCGCTACTTTAAGGATATGACCCATAGAACTCCTGTTGACTATCTGAATTACTATAGAATAGAACAAGCTTGTTTCAAGCTCGTTACTTCGAATGAATCAATCGCAGACATTGGACTTAGCTGTGGATTTAACGATGTAAGCTACTTTATCAAAACCTTTAAAAAATATAAAGGAATGACACCGAAGAAATATCTTCGCGCACCACTGTAATCAAAAATTGTGAAGCAGGTTAACCTCCATCATTTTTTCACGCAAAAGGAGATCCCCTTACGGAGATCTCCTCTTTTCATATCTCATTCACTCATGAAATATCCTTATTTATCTTCTTTTTCTGCAGCGTATACAGTTACCAGTTTGTTCAGGTAATCATATCTCTCCATAGCTTCCTGCTCATTGAGAGCGAAGAGCTTGTCAGCCTTAGCCGGGTTAGCTCTCTTCAGTGCGTTGTAACGTACTTCACCATTCAGGAAGTCCTGGTATCCTTCTGCCTTCGGAGCCTTGCTGTCAAGTGAGAACTTGTCTCCCTCTGCAGCCGGGTTGTAACGGAAGTTATTCCAGTATCCACACTCTACTGCCAGCTGTTCCTCTGTCTGAGCTTTGCTCATACCCTTCTTGATACCATGGTTGATACATGGAGCGTAAGCGATGATCAGTGATGGTCCCGGATAAGCCTCAGCCTCAGCGATTGCCTTAACTGTCTGGTTGAAGTCAGCACCCATAGCGATCTGAGCTACGTATACGTATCCGTATGTCATAGCCATTCCTGCAAGGTCTTTCTTCTTAGTCTCTTTTCCGCCTGCTGCGAACTGAGCTGTAGCACCAGTCTTAGTAGCCTTAGAGGACTGTCCACCTGTGTTGGAGTAAACCTCTGTATCGAATACCATAATGTTGATATCTTTCTTGCTTGCAAGAACGTGGTCAACTCCGCCGTATCCGATATCGTAAGCCCATCCGTCTCCTCCGAAGATCCACTGGGATTTCTTAGCAAGGAAATCTTTGTTCTTCAGAACTTCTGCTCTCTCTTCGCAATCGCAATCGAGTGCTTCAAGAGCTGCAACAAGTTTGTCTGTAGCTGTTCCGTTTGTAGCACCTACTGTATATGTCTCAAGATACTCAGCTGCTGCAGCCTTAACTGCCTCATCTGTAGTCTTCTCTGCGATCTTCTCAACTTTTGCTTTCAGTCTGTCTCTGATTGTATTCTGTGCAAGCAGCATACCGTATCCAAACTCAGCGTTGTCCTCAAACAGGGAGTTGCTCCATGCAGGTCCTTTACCTTCCGGTGTTACTGTGTAAGGTGTAGACGGTGAAGAGTTACCCCAAATAGAAGAACATCCTGTTGCATTTGCAATATACATTCTATCACCAAACAGCTGTGTGATCAGCTTAGCGTATGGTGTCTCACCACATCCTGCACAAGCTCCTGAGAACTCAAGGAGTGGCTGTTTGAACTGGCTTCCCTTAACTGTTGTCTCTTTGAATTTAGCAACAACTTCTGGTTTAACCGGAATCTCTCTACCAAAGTCGAAGAATGTCTGCTCTCCTGCATTAGCTTCCATGTTAGCCATTGTAAGAGCCTTCTCAACTTCGCCTGTCTCTTTATTCTTCTTTCCCGGGCAGACATTCACACAAGATCCACATCCTGTACAGTCGTAAGCGGATACTGTCATTGTGAACTTCATTCCCGGCATTCCGATCATATCAAGTGTCTTAAGTCCTTCTGGAGCCTGAGCAACTTCTTCCTCTGTCAGAGCTACCGGACGGATAACTGCGTGCGGACATACATATGCACAACGGTTACACTGGATACACTGATTTGGATTCCAAACCGGAATATCTACTGCGATACCACGTTTCTCATATGCAGATGTTCCTGACGGTGTAGATCCATCAACATAATCATTGAATGCAGATACAGGGAGTGTATTTCCTTCCTGAGCGTTAACCTTTGCCTGGATATTCTTAGCAAATGCAACTGCATCAGTTCTTCCGCCGTCTGCGATGTGTGGTGTAGCAAGTCCTTCATCAGCTGCATCTTTCCAGCTTTCCGGAACTTCTACTTCTACGACCTGTTTTGCACCAGCATCGATTGCATCGTAGTTCATCTGAACAATCTTGTCACCTTTTCTTCCGTAAGTAGCCTTAGCAGCTGCTTTCATAAGGTCAATAGCCTCTTCTTCCGGAATGATAGCTGCAAGTTTGAAGAATGCAGACTGAAGAACTGTATTGATACGTCCGCCAAGTCCGATCTCTTTACCAATCTTGATACCATCGATTGTGTAGAATTTAATTCCGTGGTTAGCGATATAAGCTTTTACCTGTCCCGGAAGATGCTCCTCAAGTCCTTCCATATCCCATGGGCAGTTCAGAAGGAATGTTCCTCCATCAACAAGTTCCTGAACCATGTTGTATTTGTTAACATAAGACGGGTTATGACATGCAACAAAGTTAGCCTGATGGATCAGGTATGTTGATTTAATCGGTTTCTTACCGAAACGAAGGTGAGACATTGTAACACCGCCGGACTTCTTGGAGTCATAATCAAAATATGCCTGAGCATACATATCTGTATTATCACCGATGATCTTGATAGAGTTCTTGTTAGCACCAACAGTACCGTCGGCTCCAAGTCCCCAGAATTTACAAGCTACGATGCTGTCTGGAGCTGTAACTGGAGTTTCTCCTCTTTCAAGAGATAAGTTAGTAACATCATCCACGATAGATAATGTAAATTCGTTTTTATCAACGTTTTCGAATGTAGCGATGATATCAGCTGGTGTAGTATCTTTAGAACCTAATCCATAACGTCCACCATTGATTGTGCAGCTTTCGAATTTTGTTCCTCTTAATGCGTTAACAACATCAAGGTATAATGGTTCTCTTGCTCCAGGCTCTTTAGATCTGTCTAATACGTTGATAACTTTTGCTGTTTCAGGGATTGCTTCAACTAATTTTTCAGCAACGAATGGTCTGTAAAGACGAACTTTAACAACACCGACTTTCTTGCCAGCTGCCATAAGGTAATCGATGGTCTCCTCGATGGTATCGTTTACGGAACCCATAGCTACGATGATGTGCTCAGCGTCAGCAGCTCCGTAGTAGTTGAATAATTTGTAATCTGTACCGATCTTAGCGTTAACTTTGTCCATGTATTCCTGTACTACTGCCGGAAGAGCATCGTAGTATGGGTTACATGCTTCTCTTGCCTGGAAGAAGATATCCGGGTTCTGAGCTGAACCTCTCTGGCATGGGTGATTTGGATTCAGTGCATGATTTCTGAATGCATCGATTGCGTCCATATCTACCAGATCTTTCAGATCTTCATAATCCCATGTCTCAATCTTCTGAATCTCGTGTGATGTACGGAATCCATCGAAGAAGTTGATGAATGGAAGTTTTCCTTTTAATGCTGCACAGTGTGCAACTGGTGTTAAGTCCATAACTTCCTGTACGCTGGATTCGCAAAGCATTGCTGCACCAGTCTGACGACAGGCGTAAACATCAGAGTGATCTCCGAAGATATTCAGTGCGTGGCTTGCAAGCGCACGAGCGGATACGTTAAATACTCCAGGAAGCTGTTCTCCTGCTACTTTATATAAGTTAGGAATCATTAACAGAAGTCCCTGTGATGCTGTAAATGTTGTTGTCAGAGCACCAGCAGAAAGAGATCCGTGTACTGCTCCTGCAGCACCAGCTTCTGACTGCATCTCTGTTACCTGAACAGTCTGTCCAAATATGTTCTTTCTTCCTTCTGTAGCCCATTCATCTACATGTTCCGGCATAACTGATGATGGTGTAATAGGGTAAATTGCTGCAACTTCTGTATATGCATATGAAGCATGAGCTGCGGCCTGGTTACCATCCATGGTCTTCATTTTTCTTGCCATTTTCGTTGTTCCTCCTTGATAATAGTACAAATCATATATTGACGTGTATGGTTTTATTATATCTCCTGTATCATCAAAAGTCTAGCGATTCCGACTGTTATTTTGTTCATTTTTTG
>OLAO01000062.1_pt1 | contig 14351 bp, 9 predicted proteins | sample 1607351 | NCBI WGS metagenome assembly OLAO01 (sample SAMN02674597, study PRJEB24791) | human gut metagenome, SKBSTL013 | isolation source: stool | host: Homo sapiens | place: USA
GTGACCTCTTGCATGCCATGCAAGCGCTCTCCCAGCTGAGCTAAACCCCCAGATGCTTGGCTTCATGCCTGACGACATGGGTTATTATACCAGCTGGTGGGACGCTTGTCAACGGTTTTTTACAAAAATCTCTCCTCTTTTTTCAGCGGTGCAGTGTACCCGGAAGCTTTTGACGCTGCTGCGTTTTTCCCGGGCTGCTCTGCTGCAGAAAGCCGCAGCATTACCTGTCCCATTTGTCGCACAGAGCGTTGATCTGGTCGGCAAATTTGGCCAGATCCTTGTTGGCGCCGCCCTCGTTGTGCTCAATGACCCGCAGCAGGCGCTTGCCGGCGCTGAGCAGCCGCTGGAACACGGTAGCGGCGCGGTTTGCACCCTCGCCTGTCCTCTGCTCCACACGGACCTTCGTGCCCTCCTGCAGGCAGACTGCACCCTCGGCACCGATGGCCCACTGCGCACCATTGTAGGGTGCACAGGCGGTAAAGCCCTGATCGGTCAGGGTGTCCACAAAGCGGTTCTCCACCTCGTCCTCGCCGTGGATCACGAACACCCGCCGGGGCTTTTCCGTAAAGGCGTTCACCCAGCGCAGCAGACCGTCCTTGTCCGCGTGGCCGGACATGCCGGTCAGCTGACAGATCTCGGCCTTTACCTCGATGGGCTCACCGAACAGCTTGACCGAGTCCACCCCTTCGATGAGGGTGCGCCCCAAGGTGCCCACGGCCTGAAAGCCCACGAACAGGATCGTGCATTCCGGCCGCCACAGGTTGTGCTTGAGGTGGTGGCGGATGCGGCCTGCCTCGCACATGCCGCTGGCCGACAGGATGACCTTGGGCGTGCGGTCAGTGTTGATCATGCGGGAGTCGTCACTGGTCACGCTGATGCGCAGCCCCGGCACGTTGATGGGGTCGATGCCCTTTTCCAGCAACGCACGGGTCTGAGCGTCAAAGCAGTCGGGGTCTGTATCCCGGAAGATGCGGGTGGCTTCGGTGGCCAGCGGGCTGTCAATGTAGACCGGGAAGTTGCCATGCCCCTTGACCAGCCCTTTTTCCTTGATCTCCCGCAAAAAATACAGCATCTCCTGTGTGCGGCCAACCGCAAAGCTGGGCACCACCACGTTGCCGCCCCGGTCAAAGGTGCGCTGCAAGATTTTTGCCAGCTCTGCCACATAGTCCGGCCGGGGGTCGTGGTTGCGGTCGCCGTAGGTGGACTCCATGAACACATAGTCTGCCTGTTGGATGTAGGTAGGGTCCTTTATGATGGGCTGCTCCAGATTGCCGATATCGCCGGAGAACACCAGCTTTGTGGTGGTGCTGCCCTCGGTGATCCACAGTTCGATGCTGGCAGAGCCCAGCAGGTGCCCCACGTCCACGAACCGTGCCTCGATGCCCGGGGCAAGCTCGATACGCTTGCCGTACTCCACACCCCGGAACAGGCGGCAGGCGGCCTCGGCATCCTGCACAGTGTACATGGGCTCCACTGGCTCTGCGCCGGAGCGCTTGCCCTTGCGGTTTTTCCACTCGGCTTCAAACTCCTGAATATGCGCCGAGTCCCGCAGCATGATACCGCACAGCTCCACGGTGGGGATGGTGGCGTAGATCCTGCCCCGGAAGCCGTTGTGCGCCAGCAGCGGCAAAAGACCGGTATGGTCGATATGGGCATGGGTGATGAGCACAAAGTCGATCTCGCCGGGGGCTACGGGCAAGGGCTGGTTTTCGTACACATTCTTGCCCTGCTCCATGCCGTAGTCGATGAGGAAACGCTGCCCTGCCGCTTCCAGCATGGTGCAGCTGCCGGTCACCTCGTGGTTCGCGCCTAAAAATGTCAGCTTCAATGCAAAACACCTCCGGTTCGTTTTATGGTTTTAGTATAGCATATTTTTAAGGTACACGCCGCACAAATCTGCGGGAAGTTTACGGGCATAATGCTGAATTGCAGAAAAAATTTTTATACAATCTTGACAAACCACCCTGTTCTGTTATAAACTTAGGATTGTATGACGTTCGTTCGTATTTTATGAGTCTTTTTAAATAGAGAGGTAGAAATTTATGGTTCGTAACGATTTGCGCAACGTTGCCATTATCGCTCACGTTGACCACGGCAAGACCACCCTGGTGGATGCCCTGCTGCGTCAGAGCGGCGCTTTCCGCGACAATCAGGCCGTGGCCGAGCGCGTGATGGACAGCGGCGATATCGAGCGTGAGCGCGGCATCACCATTCTGGCTAAGAACTGCTCCTGCACCTACAAGGGCGTCAAGATCAACATCGTCGACACCCCGGGCCACGCTGACTTTGGCGGCGAGGTGGAGCGCGTGCTGAAGATGGTCAACGGCGTACTGCTGCTGGTGGACGCTGCCGAGGGCTGCATGCCCCAGACCCGCTTTGTGCTGCAGAAGGCTCTGCAGCAGAACCTGAGCCTGGTGGTGGCTATCAACAAGATCGACCGTCCCGATGCCCGCATCAAGGAAGTCATCGACGAGGTGCTGTACCTGCTGATGGATCTGGGTGCTACCGACGAGCAGCTGGAGTGCCCCATCCTGTTCTGCTGCGGCCGTGACGGCACCGCCAGCCTGGACCCGGATGTGCCGGGCACCGACCTGATCCCCCTGTTCGACACCCTGCTGAGCACCATCAAGCCGCCCGAGGGCGACCCTGAAGCTCCCTTCCAGATGCTGGTCTCCTCTGTGGACTACAACGAGTTCGTGGGCCGCATCGGCATCGGCCGTATCCAGAACGGCGTTGCCAAGGTGGGTGAGGAAGTGGTCGTGTGCGACTGGCACAACCCCGACCTGAAGATGCGCGGCCGTCTGACCAAGCTGTACGACTTCCAGGCCAACGGCCGTCAGCCGTGCGACAACATCACCGCAGGTGATATCGTGGCATTCTCCGGTCTGCCGGACGTGACCATCGGCAACACCCTGTGCAGCCCCTCCAACGTGGAGCCGCTGCCCTTCGTCAAGATCAACGACCCCACCGTGGAGATGACCTTCTCGGTCAACGACAGCCCGCTGGCCGGCCGTGAGGGCAAGTTCGTCACCAGCCGTCAGATCCGCGACCGTCTGCAGAAGGAACTGCTGAAGGACGTGGCCCTGAAGGTGGAGGACTCCGCCACCACCGATTCCTTCCGTGTCATGGGCCGTGGTGAGATGCACCTGTCCATCCTCATCGAGACCATGCGCCGTGAAGGCTATGAGCTGCAGGTCTCTCCCCCGCACGTTCTGACCAAGGTGATCGACGGCAAGACTTACGAGCCCATGGAGCATGTTGTCATCGACGTGCCCACCCAGTATCAGGGTGCCGTCATGACCGGTCTGGGCCAGCGCAAGGCCATCCTGCAGCAGATGGAGTCCCTGGGCTCTGACCGTGTGCGTCTGGAGTTCCGGATGCCCAGCCGCGGCCTGTTCGGCTACCGCAACCAGTTCCTGACCGATACCCACGGCGAGGGCATCATCAACCAGATCTTTGACGGCTACGACGTCTGGGCTGGCATGATCGCCAACCGCTCCACCGGTTCTCTGGTCAGCTTTGAGACCGGCGAGGCCGTCACCTACGGCCTGTTCAACGCTCAGCAGCGCGGCACCCTGCTGGTGGGCCCCGGCGAAAAGGTGTACGAGGGCATGGTCATCGGCTACACCGCTTCCGGCGAGGATGTGGACGTGAACGTCTGCAAGACCAAGCACCTGACCAACACCCGTTCTTCCGGCTCCGACGACGCTCTGCGCCTGATCCCCATCAGCAAGCTGAGCCTGGAGGGCTGCCTGGAGTTCCTGGCACAGGACGAGCTGCTGGAGGTCACCCCGGAGAATCTGCGCATCCGCAAGCAGATCCTGAACCACGACCAGCGCATGAAGGCCAAGAGCAAGCTGAAGTAATTTCAAAAAAGCATCCTTATTATAGCAGCGCAGAAGCACCTACGGGCGTTTTTGCGCTGCTTTTTTCATAACTGACAAATTACTCAGCATTTTTTGCAAAAAGGGCTTGCAAAAGTGCGGTGACTGCGGTATAATATTTTTCGCAGTCACTGATATGCCTCTTTAGCTCAGTCGGTTAGAGCACCTGACTGTTAATCAGGGTGTCGCCTGTTCGAGTCAGGCAAGAGGCGCCAGCAAGCGATGGATATTCTTCCATCGCTTTTTTGTTTATCTGCATCTTTTTCGCCCTTTCTTTACGGTTCTTAAAAAATATCGCCTTGAAGAACCCTAGTGGTTGTGGTATACTTTTATAAGTTTATAGGCGTGAAAAAGGTACTGTGCAGGCTGCACAGTCTTTTCTACCCACAGACAGGCGCTCCCCGGTCAGAAGACTGCCGTGCAGGAGCGCAGTTTTTTCGTTGGTCAAATCAGCAGGCAGGCCGGTGGTCTTGTGCGGCAAACGCAGGGCGGCAGGGCGGCTTGGTGTCGTTTGAATAAATCTTGAGAGTAAAAGGAAACATCTATGCGTTATACCTACGTCCGGCAGCACGATACCACCGACTGTGCGGCTGCCTGTCTGGCCATGGTGTGCCTGCACTACAAAAAGGAAGTTACCATTACCCGCCTGCGGGATATGATGGGCACCGACCTGAAAGGCACCAACCTTGTAGGCCTGCAAAAAGCCGCCAATGAACTTGGTTTTACCACCGCCGCAGTCCGCGTGGACCGCGAAAACTTTCTGAGCGATTTCTCGCTTCCCTGTATTGCACAGGTCATCACCGATCAGGGTCTGGCTCACTTTGTTGTGGTGTTCAAAAAGACCACCATCAAGGATGATGGCGCACGCCGCAAGCATATGCTGCAGGACGCCGAGACCCGCAAGGAAGAAGAGAAAAAGGGCAAAAAGCATAAGTGCAAGGATTACGTTATCATCGGCGATCCCGGCACGGAACTGAAAAAGATCAGTCTGGACGAGTTCTACAAGAACTTTACCGGCGTTCTGCTGCTTTTGAACCCCACCTCGGAGTTCAAGGGCGGCAAGATTGAAAAGGGCGGCATGATGAAGCGGTATATCAACCTGCTGCTGCCCCAGAAAAAGCTGTTCTTCTACGCCATCCTCAGTTCGATCATCACCACCATTCTGGGCATCGCGTCCTCCATGTTTAATAAGATCCTGATGGACGAGGTGCTGCCCTACGGGTTGAACAGCCTGCTGGTCACATTGATCCTGGTGTTCAGTGTGGTCAGCATTACCAGCACGCTGATCGGCTTTGTGCGCCAATGGGTGCTGATCCATCTGTCCATCAAGATCGATATCCCGCTGATGCTGGGTTACTTCGGGCACATCTTCAACCTGCCCATGAAGTTCTTTGCCACCCGCAAGACCGGTGATATCACCACCCGTTACTCGGACGCAAACACCATCAAATCTATCTTTACCAGCATCGCGCTGAGCCTTGTGATGGATATTTCCATGGCTGTCATCACCGGCATCATTCTGTTCCGCATGAACGCCATGCTGTTCTCCATCTCGCTGTTCATGGCGCTGGTCAGCATCCTTCTGGTGCTGGTGTACAAACAGCCTTATAAAAAGATCAACGAAGAGAGCATGGCACAGTCTGCTGCGCTGAACAGCCAGATGATCGAGAGCCTGCGCGGCATCGAGACCGTCAAGTGCAATGCCAACGAGCAGACCGAGCTGGATAATCTGGAACGCGAGTACATGAAGAGCCTGAAGATCAGCCTGCGCTCCAGCCGCATCAGCACCACGCAGGGCCTGATCTCTTCCTTCATCTCCACCGGTTTCAGTATGCTTACCACCTACGTGGGCATCACGCAGGTGCTAAACGGCGAGATGACGCTGGGCGGCTTTATGGCCTTCAGCACCCTGTCCGGCTACTTCACCTCCCCCCTGAGCAACCTGATCGGTCTGCAGATGCAGATCCAGGAAGCCAGCATCTCCATGAAGCGTCTGACCGAGATCATGGATTACCCCTCTGAGTACGAGACCGCCGAGGGTGTGGAGCAGAGCGAGCTGGACAAGGTGGAGGGCGACATCGAGTTCAAGGACGTTACCTTCCGCTACGGCAACCGCGCTCCCGCGCTGGATCACATCAGCTTCACCATTCCCGCCGGTAAAAAGGTGGCGCTGGTGGGCGGCAGCGGCAGCGGCAAATCCACCATCACCAAACTGCTGCTGAAGTACTACGACCCCGAGGACGGCGAAATCGACATAAACGGCGCAAATCTGGCCGAGTACACCAACAGTTCGGTGCGCCGTGCCATTGCCTATGTGCCCCAGAACATCGAGCTGTTTAGTAAGACCATCTACGACAACATCCGCATCTCCCGCATGGATGCCACGCTGGACGAGGTGAAGGAAGCTGCCAAGAAGGCCGATGCCCACGAGTTTATCCGTCACCTGCCGCTGCAGTACAACACCTATCTGGAGGAAGCCGGCAACGGCCTGTCCGGCGGTGAGAAGCAGCGTATCGCACTGGCACGCGCCTTCCTGAAGGACTCTAACCTCTACATTCTGGACGAGTCTACCAGTAATCTGGACTTTGCCACCGAGACGCTGATCTTCAATATGATCTACGAGCAACTGGCAGACCGCTCCATGCTGATTGTGGCGCACCGCCTTTCTACCATCCGTGACTGCGACCTGATCCTTGTGATGGATCACGGCAAGATCGTGGAGCGCGGCAACCATGAGGAACTGATGGCAAAGAATGGTCGCTATGCCGAGCTGTGGAATATGCAGCAGGGCATCTTCCGCAAGCGCAAGTCCGAGCCCGCTCCGCAGGTACCTTCTGCTGTGGTGGAAGAGGACGACGACGGCGAGTCCATCACCTACTGACCGCACCGCATCCGCAGCCTTTGCCCGGATGCAGCATAAGCGCTTTCCCGCTGGGGAAACCAAAAAATGCCTCGTTATGGTGTGCCCGGAGGCAGACGCTTCCGGGCACCTTTTTGTTTCGGTTCACATTAAAAATATAACAGGATTAGGGGTAATTTATCATGAATGAGATCAAAGTTGCAGAAAACAAGACCCTCAAGCTGACCAATGTCCTCTCCCGCCTCGTGCGCCCTGAGGAACTGGGCAATCTGCCGGTCATCCTGACCCAGATGCAGAACTTTATGAAGAGCAACGGCGCACAGCCTATCGGCCCGCTGGTGCAGGCGGTAAAGATGGGTACCGGCCCGGATCATGTGCCGGAACTGTACATGATGCAGCAGGCTACCCAGATGATCACCCAGATGGAGCCCGGCTACCACATGGACGCTGTGCTGCGGGTGAAGAACTGCCTGTACGCCCACTACACTGGTCCGATGAGCCACAACCAGCTGGCTACCGCCAAGCTGCAGATCATGGCCTTTGAAAACGACATCAAGCTGACCGGCGACAACTATACCATCTATGTCAATCAGGACGATGACGATGCCGTGATCGACGTATTTATGGAGACCAAATAATTATGACGACAACCATTCAGAACCTTTCGGATCTGCAGGACCGCCGGATCATGATGGACAAAAAGCTGCCCCCCTACGGGTATGCTTTTGTCATTCTGACCGGTCTGTTCATGATTTTTCTGGTGATCTGGAGCACCCAGACCAACCGCATCTATGTCAGCCAGAACAGCGGTGTGGTGCAGGCCGCCAACAAGACCTACATCATGTCCAGCTACTCCGGCTCCATCACCGAACTGTATGTCTCTGAGGGCAGCTATGTGAACGAAGGCGACCTAATCGCCCGGCTGAAGAGCACCGATCTGGATATGCAGAAGGATAACCTGCAAAGCCAGCTGGATATCTACCAGAAGCAGCTGGATCAGTACAACAAGCTGCTCAAATGCATTCAGGACGACACCAACTATTTCGACGAGACGAATGCCGAGGACCAGCCCTACTACTACCAGTACCAGACCTACAAAAGTCAGGTAGCGCAAAAGACCTTTGACGCCACCACCTATCAGGCTGCCGGTTACTCCGACACCCAGATCAAGGCTTTGATGGAGCAGAACCAGAGCGAGCTGGAGTCTTTGTACTACTCTACCATGCAGTCCATCTCCCAGAGCATTACCAGCGCACAGGTCAACGTGGATAACCTGCAGGCGCAGCTGGATTCTTTGAACACCGGCGCCAACGATTACTTCATCTATGCGCCCACCTCCGGCGTGATCCACATGGACAGCCCTTACAAGGAGGGCATGGTGCTGAGTGCCGGTTCTGCACTGGCTACCGTTGCCAGCGAGAACGATGATCTGGAGATCATGGCCATGGTGACGGTGAACGACCGCCCCCTGCTGCATGTCGGCGACCCCTGCAAGATCGCCATCACCGGCCTGTCGGAGTATTCCTACGGCACGCTGACCGGCACGGTCACCTCCATTGATAGCGATGTGACCTCCAGCAACAACGGCTCCTACTACAAGATGACCATCAAGCCTGACGCCACCTATGTGGTGAGCCGCAGCGGCGACAAGGTGGATCTTTCCAACGGTATGAGCGTGACCGCCCGCGTGGAATACGATCAGGTCACCTATTTTGAGTATGCTATGGAGGCTCTGGGCGTGCTGTTCCGCTAAAAGCGGATTACGCAGCACGGCAGGATGCCCCCTTCTACACCACCCCAAAGAGGTACAAACAACATGATTCGAACCGCAAAGAAACTGGCCGCCTGTGTGCTGATGCTGGGTGTGCTGGTATGCGGCACCGCACTGAGCGCTGCCGCAGCCAGTCTGCCCGTTGAAGAGCAGAACGGCGTTTCACTGCCATGGCTCAAGGACGTGCCCGCCGAGAGCATTGCCACAGGCAGTTACTCTGCCAATATGCTGCTGGGCGCTTCTCAGCAGCTGTCCCCCGTGGTCAGCCCCAGTTACAGCACCGACTCTGTGGTCTTTTTGACCGATGACAGCAGCGTGCTGACCGTAAGCAGCAGCGGCGTGGTACAGGCTGTGGGCGTTGGTACTGCCACTGTTACGGCAGCAGCCGGCAACCAGATCTGCGCCTACACCATCGTGGTATCCATGGACTCCTCCATGATCGTGACCGAGATGGACCTTTCCCTCTCCTCCAACACCATCTATGTGGGCAACTCGGTGTCGGCTTCGCTGCAGGTGCGCCCCAGCTCTGCTTCCAACTATGCCACTGTCACCCTGACCTCCTCTAACGAGAAGATTGCTACGGTGAACAGCTTTGGCCGTGTGACCGGCGTAGCTCCCGGCAAAGCCACCATTACCGCAACCTGCGGCTCGGTGGTAGCCACCACCACCGTTACGGTGCTTGCCCTGCCCACGGATTCCTCCACCGGCACAAGCGGCACCACCTCCAACAACAGCGGACAGGTGATCACCCCCAACACCAACTACATCGTGCTCAAGCCCGGTGCCACCCGCACCATTACGGCCAAGGCCACCCCTGCCAGTGCATCCCAGTCCTTCACCTTCAAGTCCGGCAACAGCAGCATTGCCACGGTCAGCCCCACGGGCGTGGTCACGGCGGTAGGCACCGGTTCTACCTCCATTACCATCTCCAACGGCAAGGCTACTGCCATGGTCACCGTCATCGTGAACCGCTCGTCAGATGCCGCCTCCGGCAGCGACAGCAGCAATGACGGCACGAACACCCCGGACGACAACACCACTATCCCGCTGGACCCTGTGGTGCAGACTATTCAGGACAGCACCGAGGATCAGGTGGTGTTCGCCCAGTCTGAGGTTCCCATCGTGACCGGAGAGATCCTGAACGCCCTGCGCACCACCGGCAAGACCCTGTGCGTGGTGGGCGATGGCTACACTCTGAACGTTTCCGGTAAGGACGTGAAGAGTACCACCAGCGAGATCGACACCGCCATCACCTTCACCGAGAGCGAAGAGGGGCTGGAGTTTGAGCTGGATAACGGCCGTACCCTTCCCTGCGCGGTGCAGCTGGAACTGGACGTGAGCACCTACTCCCGCCTGTACCTGTACAACACCATCAGCAACAAGTGGCAGTTCCTGAACAGCTACAAGGACGGCGTCATCACCGCCGACACCGCCGGCCGCTACCTGCTGACCAACCAGAACCTGCGGTTCGGTGATATCAACTGGACCTTCTTCATCGCAGGCGGCGTGGTGGTGATCCTCATCGCCATTGCCTACATCGTGCTCAAGAAGCGCTACTGGTTCTGGTAAGCTCCTCTTCCCCTGCATATACGACCGCCCGCTGCACAGCATTTCGTGCAACGGGCGGTTTTGTGTTATAGACGATTTAGAATGGTCTCCGTTCCGCTCTGACCATTTTTAGCGGAAGAATATTTTTTAATTTTACAAGTCTGGAAAATCTGCGGATTTTCCAGACTTGTTTTTTCACGGGAAAAACCATCCCCTAAAGGGCATCTCTTCTTGTGAAAAAGTGGTTTAGAACCGCCCACAGGCGTTTCTGAACCACAGTAAAAATCATCTTTTCTCTGAATATGGTCGGAGCCGCGCGGAGACCATTCTAAATCTTATTCTCCCCGGTCACTCCACTGTTACACTCTTGGCAAGGTTGCGGGGCTTATCCACATCGCAGCCGCGCAGAACGGCCATATAGTAAGCAAACAATTGCAGCGGCACGATGAGCTGCAACGGCATCAGAATGTCGTCATACTCGTCCAAGCGGATGACCTCGGTGGCAACGCCCTCCGGCACCTCCGCGTCCTTGGTGGTGAACAGCAGCACCCGCGCCCCGCGGCTGCGGGTCTCCTTGGCGTTGGAGATGGTCTTTTCGTACACCTGTTTCTGGGTGGCCAGCGCGATCACCGGCACACCGTCGGTGATCAGGCTGATGGTTCCATGCTTCAGCTCACCGGCGGCATAGGCATCCGAGTGCACATAGCTGATCTCCTTCAGCTTCAGGCTGCCCTCCAGCGAGAGGGCATAGTCAAACCCGCGCCCGATGAAAAAGCAGCTCTGGGTGTTCACATAGCGGCTGGCAAGGTACTTGATCTGCTCGCAGTCCGCAAGGCGGGGCTTGATGACCTCTGGCGCGTGCAGCAGCTGGGCGGTGTAATACTTTGTCTTTTCCTCGGTCAGCTGCCCCCGCGCGTAGGCCAGACGCAGGGCAAACAGGTACAGCACGCACAGCTGCACCATATAGGCCTTGGTGGACGCCACCGCGATCTCCGGCCCTGCGTAGGTGTACATGACGTAATCCGCTGCCCGGGCAATGCTGCTGCCCACCACGTTCACAATGGCCAGCACCGGCACGCCTCGGCTCTTGGCCAGCTTGAGGGCGGCCAGCGTATCGCTGGTCTCGCCAGACTGGCTGATGATGATGACCAGATCCTCCGGCTTCAGGATGGGGTCACGGTAACGGAACTCGCTGGCGATATCCACCTGTGCGGGCACCCGGGCCAGCGCCTCGATGGCGGTCTTGCCCACCATGCCGGCGTGCATGGCCGTACCGCAGCCCACCAGATGCACTGTGCCTATGCTGCGCAGCTTTTCATCCGTCAATTCCGGGATGCGCAGCTCCGGCAGGCCGTTCTCCACCCGGGGGCTGACCGTTGCCGTGATGGCGGCGGGCTCCTCGTTGATCTCCTTGAGCATAAAGTGGGGGTAGCCGCCCTTTTCCGCGGCTTCCATATCCCAGTCTGCGGTCAGCTTTTCGCGCTCCACTGCCTCGCCGAACTCGTTATAGAAGCGGATACCCTGTGCCGTGCACACGGCCATGTCCCCTTCCTCCAGTACGCTGTAGCTGCGGGTGTACTTGAGCAGCGCCGGGATATCCGAGGCCACAAAGTTTTCGCCCTCACCCCAGCCCACGATGAGCGGGCTTTCCCGCTTGACCGCAAAGATGGTGTCCGGGTAGTCCTTGAACAGCACCGCCAGCGCATAGCTGCCCCGCACCTTGGCAAGCGCAGCCTGCAAAGCCTGTAAAGGCTCGCCCTGATAGCAGCTGTCGATGAGCTTTACCAGCACCTCAGTATCGGTCTCGCTGGCAAAGGTGTAGCCCTTGGCGATCAGACGCTCCTTCAGCGCGCCGTAGTTTTCAATAATACCGTTGTGCACGATGCTGACCCGGGGTGTGGAGTGCGGGTGGCTGTTCACGTCGCTGGGCTCGCCGTGGGTCGCCCAGCGGGTATGACCGATGCCACAGCTGCTCTGGGGCAGCGCCAGCTCTTCCAGCTTACTGCGCAGGGTGGAAAGCCGCCCCTTGCTTTTGACCACGCGGATACCGTCCCTCTGGGTAAGCGCCACACCGGCAGAATCGTACCCGCGGTACTCCAGCTTTTCCAAGCCGTCCAGCAGCACCTGCTGGGCGCTGCGCATGCCAACATAACCTACAATGCCACACATACAAAATACCTCCAGACCGACTGCGGCGCGCCGAAATGCGCTACTGCACAGTCAGTTTCCTCTATCAAAGTCTATGTTCTTGTATGGCTTTCTTTGCAGGGTTCTGTTTCGGTATTGCTGCCGGTTTTTGCCCTGTTCTGCGGCTGGTATAGCCCTCAGCCGGAGAAACACCCGCCGAATCTTTCGATGATTCCTCTCCTCGTCACCCTCACGGCTGTCACCCGTGTGGCCCGGCGCTTTACGTCAGCTTGTGGTACACATTCCTTCTTTCAATGTTTTGTGGTTCAGTGCATCCCCAGCATTTTATGCAGTTTGGGCTGCCACTTCAGCTTGTACAGCAGCAGTAGATTGCACAGTGCGCGGTCATACAGGGCAAAGGCCACGTTGCCCATGCCCAGTGTGAGCAGGGACATTGCCAGTGCGGTGGTGCGCAGCTCCTGCGAAATGCTGCCTGCCGGCACCAGCAGAAATACCAGCCCGTACATGGCCAGCACTGTGCCGTTGCACAGCAGCAGCTTGCAGACAATGCGCAGAACCGCGGGGCGGATGCGCTCAAACTTTGGCTTTGCCAGCGGGTAATACCCCAGCAAAAACACAAAGATCAGCGCTACTTCCTTATCCGGCACGAACAGCAGTGCCAGCAGGCTGACTGCCGCATAGGCCGTCAAAGCCAGCTGCATCCCGCACTCCACGCAGACTGTGGCGATGAGGAAGCTGGCCACCGCCGGAGCGATGAACATCGCAATGGGAAACACAGCCCCCAGCAGCATCAGGGCCACACTGAGCGCTGCGGCCATGCCGCAGTAGGCCATGGCCCAGCTTTTACTTTTGCGTCCCTTCATGGCAGCTCCCATTGTACCGGCTGGCTCTCAGCGTCCAGCGGCTCGATGGCGTGACGGAGGCCCAAGATCATGATGTTGTCCAGCAGGGTACGATTGAGCTTGACGTCCAGCATCCCGTAGGCGCGGACGAGGTCGTTGACCGCAGCGAGAGCCTGCCGCCGGGCGTTCTCCCGGGCAGCGTTCCTGTCGTTGATGCCGTTGAGGAGGAAGACGTTGTAGCGGCCCTTATCTTTGTCCCGGGAAAAGCTCTCCGCTTTGTCCAGCAGATAAGCGGCCCGGCCGATGCAGCTGCCGATGTAGTGCATACTTTTGCGCTGATTGGGGTCGTCGGTGGCCAGCACTGAGTAGAGCGCGCCGTAGAGGTTGCCCTTCGGCTCTGCGGCCAGCAGATAGTTCTTGGCGTTCAGGGTCATCTGGACGTTGGCCTGGTCCCGCTCCTGCACGAAGATGCGCTCCAGTGCCGGGTTCTCGGCGGCGGCCTTCCGGTAGGCTCGCCGCAGCAGGACGGTGTCCACCACCCGCCGTACCTTTTTATAGAAGGGCAGGTCGGCCCACTGGGCATCCTGGATACGGTGCCAGCTCAGCAGGACTTCCACCTGTGCAGCCAGCCGGATGCCCTGGGTCTGGCACATGAGCCTGCGCCAGGCCAGTGTGCCCGGGACCCGCTTGCGCTGGCAAGTGGCCTGCCGCCCGGCCAGACTGTCCGAAAGGATGGCAAACAGCACGCCGTTGCTCCGCAGCAGATGGCAGGAATATAATCCGTACGCCTCGTACAGCTGACGTCGCACCCCGCGCAGATAGCGCAGGTAGATATTGTAATCCCGGATGGTGAGCTCCGGCAGATATGGCCGCATCCTACCCTTCATACGCACCTTTTCCTCCTCGGAAGAACCGCAGAATAATAAGGTAAGTATAATCCATTTTCAGCCCGGGTTCAACCATCCTTTGTAAAAAGAGCATGAATTTGTCTCATCTTTGCCGCACATGGCACGGAACACAGCGTAAAACTTCCTGTATTTGCGTCCATTTCCATCTCCTGCCAATTCAGGTCCCGCTTTGTTTTTTTCCGGTAATTACCGGCTGCAATGTAAAAAGCCGCACTGGACAGCTCCGGTGCGGCAGGTAACATTTTTCAATTACTTCTTGTTAAAGCGGTTCGGTGCAGTGCGCTTGCCGTCAAAGCCGGACTTCGGCATCGGCTTTGCAGTGTGCTCAAACTTGGGCGCGCTGTAGTACATATACAGCTGGCAGGGGATCATGCCGTTGTACATCTTGCG
>OLAO01000103.1_pt1 | contig 11962 bp, 8 predicted proteins | sample 1607351 | NCBI WGS metagenome assembly OLAO01 (sample SAMN02674597, study PRJEB24791) | human gut metagenome, SKBSTL013 | isolation source: stool | host: Homo sapiens | place: USA
TATCGTATGCAATGTTCTGATGATGTCCTTTCTTGAAACTCCAGCGCAGAAACCATTTGAGGAATCCCATCTGTTTGCCTATGGTGCTGTTTCTCATGTCTTTCTTGTCACGCAAGAAATTGACATATTCGTTCAACCCGAACTCGTTGAAGTATTCAAAGGTTACATCTTCCTTGAACTCTTTTAAGTGGTTTTTCACCGCTGCAAATTTCTCGTATGTGGATGCCGTCCAATTATTCTGATTGCCACACTCCTTTACAAACTCATCGAACACTTCCCAAAAGCTGACAGGAGCTTTTTCCTGCTGTTCTTCACTTGTATTTTTCATCCGTAAGTTGAACGTATCCTTTAACTGTTGGGTGGTAGGTATGGCTTCTTGTACCTCAAACTCCTTGAACACGTTTTGCATTTCGGCATAGTATTTCAGCAAGTCCGCATTGATTTCGGATGCGCTTTGCTTTAGTCTGTTGGTGCATCCGTTCTTTACCCGTTGTTTGTCTGCATCCCATTTGGCTACGTCAATACGGTAGCCTGTTGTAAACTCGATGCGTTGGCTTGCGTATATGACACGCATACGGATAGGCACGTTCTCTACGATTGGCACACCGCTCTTCTTCCGGCTCTCCAATGCGAAAATTATGTTACGTTTGATATTCATAATTGGGTGTGTTTGAAAATTGACACCCAAAAATACACCCAAAAAGTGAGATATGCAAAGATATTAAGAGATATTTTATTTTCTGTTTACTTTGTAATAACTTGGTAATTAACAAGATATTACGAGCTTGTGATATTGTTTGAAATGGTAGGTGATAGAACCCGTCTCTCCGCAAAAGTAGAAAAGTTAAAGTTGTAGATTCTTGAATTTGAACAATTCAAGAATTTTTCTTTTTCCAGCACTTATCTGTATGGATGATAATGCGGAAAGTGGTGAATACAAAAGGTGAATAAGAAACAGTACCCATAGTTCAGGCAGATTGATTTTATAATGGATGTAAAAACAATCTAATCGGGATATTATTATGGATATAAATTGATTGACGCAAAGGCTGGAAAAGTATAGCTTACGCTCAATGAATCATTTATGAAGGATCCCTTTCAAAATCCTTCACGACAACACATTGAAAAACAAGGTATTGTGTAAATATGAAGGATTTGAAGGATTTCCCGGTATTTTTTTATTTAAATAGGTTTTATGATAACTCCAATCCCAGTGCTTCTTTTAATTTCAGCAGATTCGGGTTTTTCTTGCTCATCATCTGGAAACGTTCCACGTGGCTGTAAGCACGGATGTTCTCGGTAGGGGCACTGACACGTACCGTCATGGTGATTTTCCGGTTGTGCAGACGTTCGCGTAAGTGATTCTGAACCGATGGCATCAATTGTACCATATATTTTTCCACCATATCATTGTCTACTGTCACTTCAAAAGTCGTGTCATTCAACAAATGCGGATGCATGTTCATCATTCGTGCGGAGTTAGCCTTCTCTTCCTTGGGCAGGGCGGCTGCAAATTCACGCCAGTAATAGTCCAGATCTTTTTCATTGAAAATATAATCTTCGTATGTGGCATCGTTTTGGGCAGCGGTGCTTGCCGCTTTTGCTTCTTGCTTCTCCGCAGCTTGCTGTTCGTGCAAAGGACGGCGCAGGGATATACCGAGTGAGCCCGCCTTGAACACCGGGATTTTTTTCTCTTCTCTGGTCTGAGGCAGCGGGCTTGGACGGCTTGCGTTCATACTGCCGGCTGTACTTGTACCCTGTGGCTGAGGAGCGGAGGTTGCTGCGGTCTGTGCAGCGGCAGTTTTAGCCTGAGGCTGTGACTGCGTGGCGGCTGTGGAAGCCGCTTGCTGCGTAAATAGGGGTTTTAATATCTTCTTAGGGCCACGCCCACCACTTGCATCGTCGGCATCGGGCAGAGTGAGTTGGGCGCATTGAATCAGTGTCAGTTCTACCAGCAGACGTTTGTTTTTGCTTGCACGATAGTTCAGGTCACAATCATTGCATAGCTTCATGGCACGGTACAGGAATTTCTGGTCACATTTTTGTGCTTGTTCTTTATAGCGGTCGCGGATACCGGCGCCTACTTCCAGCAATTGCAGGGTGGAAGGGTCCTTGCTCACCAGCAAATCCCGGAAATGAGAGGATAGTCCGGTGATGAAATGACTGCCGTCAAATCCTTTTTTCAATACGTCGTTAAAAAGCAGCATGGATTCGGGAACTTTGTTTTCAAGCAACAAATCGGTCAGCTTGAAATAATATTCGTAATCCAAGACATTCAGGTTTTCAATCACACTTTTGTAAGTGATGTTCCCACCTGTGAAGCTGACTACTTGGTCGAAGATGGAAAGAGCGTCGCGCATACCACCGTCGGCTTTCTGTGCGATGACAGTCAGGGCTTCGGGTTCGGCGTTGATATGTTCCAGTTTGGCAACGTATTGCAGATGGTCGATAGTGTCTTTGATGCCGATGCGGTTAAAGTCATAAATCTGGCAACGGCTCAGAATAGTCGGCAGTATCTTATGCTTTTCCGTTGTGGCAAGGATGAAGATGGCATGATGAGGCGGTTCTTCCAATGTTTTCAGAAAAGCATTGAAGGCGGCTTGCGACAACATGTGGACCTCATCAATGATATATACCTTGTACTTGCCGATTTGTGGCGGGATACGTACCTGCTCAATCAGCGAACGGATATCTTCTACCGAGTTGTTGCTGGCGGCATCCAGCTCATGTATGTTGTAAGAACGCTGTTCGTTGAATGCCAGACAAGACTCACACTGATTGCAGGCTTCTCCTTCGGCAGTGGGGGTCTGGCAGTTGATGGTCTTGGCAAAGATACGTGCACACGTTGTTTTTCCCACTCCACGCGGTCCGCAGAACAGGTAGGCATGTGCCAGCTTGCCGGTAGCAATCGCATTTTTCAGGGTAGTGGTCAAAGCACGTTGGCCCACAACCGATTCGAATGTAGCGGGACGATATTTTCGTGCCGATACGATATAATTTTCCATAAGCGGAGTTCCTTTACTAAATATGAGTTCTGCAAAAGTACATAAATTATCGGTGTTTTTATGTATGGTTGCCTGAAATATTTCTATCTTTGCGCAAAGGAGAAAAAAGAACGTTAGATATGAGTAAATTGCTGACTATTTGGAACTACATCCGGCACCATAAGTATATGATTACGCTGCTGGTATTTCTTGTGGTTATTGGTTTTTTGGATGAAAACAGTCTGATTCAGCGCGCAAAGCACCGTAATGAAATAAGTACGTTAAATAGTGAAATAGAAAAATACAGAAAGCAATATGAGGAGGATACCGAGAAGCTGAAAGAGTTGACCAGCAATCCCGAGGCTTTGGAGAAAATAGCCCGTGAGAAGTATCTGATGAAGAAACCAAATGAGGATGTTTACGTTTTTGAACAATGAAGAATCTTTATAATATAATATTTATGGCAGGTGCCGGGCTGTTGCTGCTTGGTGCAGTATTGCAAATAACCCGTTGGGATTTTGCTCCTTTTATATACACAGTGGGTGCGGTGATGTTCGGCTATGTACAGGTGATGGGAAATCGGTATGATGGCAAGAACTTTATCGTCAAGCGATTGAGGAGGCAGCAAATCTTTGGTGCCATTGCGTTGGTTTTTGCGGGAGTACTGATGTTTACGATGAACCGTAATGAGTGGATTGTCTGTCTTTCCATTGCTGCCATACTCGAACTGTATACAGCATTCCGCATTCCGCAGGAACTGGATAAAGAGAACAAGTAGAGCATTCTCATCTTTTGAATAAAATGCCGGTTTTGTTCTATTTTGATTCATCTCCGCACATAAGCCAAGAATAACCGGATGATAAGTCCTTTCATCAGTCGGATTAACTCCTTTTTCCTTTTAGGTTAAGTCTTCGCGTACGGCAAACTTTTATAGTCTTCGGCTGTGGACTGTATAGTCTGCTGCAATGGACTGTACAGTCTGTTACGGTGGACTGTACAGTCTGTTATAACAGACTGTAATAATCTTCCGCTTAAAAGGTCTTAGACAGTGGTAAGAAATAACTTAATCTTCCTTTTGTTTACAGATAAAAAGTAGATGACCGGTCACCCCGTATTGTATAATTTCCGGATTTCGAGGGGAAGGAAGGCAAAAAAAACTAAACCGGTCTATCCCATCGTCAGCTGTAGGGGCAGGGTTTGCCTGCCCGAAGACACAAAGCAAACTGTTTTCGGGCGAGCGAATCTCGCCCCTACAAGCTAAAACGACAGCATTATCCACGTTTTGACACAACTCCATAAAAAACTAATATGTTATTGAAAAGAGAGCTCTAATTCAGAATAACTCCGCTGTTATCAGTTGGGTTTTGAGTCAGAGTGCCCGGATAAGCATTTATTGCATTCTGAGGAATGTAATAAATGACACGGTAGTCTGATGCGGGAATGTCTTCAAATTGTTGGTGAGGTCCCGGATAGCGACGTGTCAAAGGCTTGCCGTTGCGGAACACATCATAGCTGCGTTCTGCTTGATAGGCTAATTCCAGTTGGCGCTCTTTATCAATTCTTTCGCTGGCGTTTGTTGCATCCAATGAAGCGTATCCACCACCGATGATAGAACGTTCGCGAATAGTATTTAGGTCGGCTAAAGCAGCAGAATAGTTGCCCAATTTGGCATAGGCTTCTGCACGATTCAGATAAATTTCACTCAAACGACTGATAATCGGTGAATGTAAATGTGAATCTTCTCCTTCGCGAGAACATTTAGTGATGTAGAATTGTGGATATACACGGTTGAGAGAGATGTAATAGTCTAACACACCCGTATAAGTCTTGCCATCCTGGTAAGTGATAGAATAAATTTCTTGTTCGGCATCTACAGGAGTCAGTGTATATTCCGGACCGTCCGGTACATCTTTTCCATCTACTTCTTTGGTCTTTTGGCAGATCACTGTTGCTCCTTTTTTGATTACAGTCAACTGTTCATAATTTAGTACCGTTTCAGAGTCTTGTTTGATAAAGCGGAATACTTCTTTATGATCATCAGTGTATGTCGGCTCGATAAATGCAGCACGTGCGTCTACGATTTTGTAATGATCCGGACGCCAGTCATTACGTCCTGTCTCATTCAGTAAATCAATATATTTGGCACTGGCATACATTTCTCCCCAACCCATACCGCCGATATTGGCATACATACCGCCAATACCGTAGTAGTGGTCATAGCCGGAGAATTCGGAAGCAACACGTTTTACGACAAAGATGGATTCGTCATTATTTTCGGGAGTAAGAGTGTTGTATTTCATAAACTCCTCGCGAGGTAATAATGAGTAGTTGCCCGAATTGATAACTTTGTCCGCGTAGTCAACTGCCAGTTGGGCATATTCCCGGTTGGGGTTTTCATACGTTCCACTCATATACATATATACGCGTGACAGCATTGCCTGAGCAGCTTCTTTTGAGGCATAAGCAGCGCCTTTGTTGATAGTCATCATCTCTTCTGCCTTTTTCAAGTCACTGATAGCTTGCTCATACGTTTCTTTTACTGTAGAACGGTCAGGCAACAGCAGGTCTCCCATAATATCATCGGGAGTACCATTGACAATAGGTACGCCTAAATTCTTGTCGGGGGCCTGATAGTAAGGACGTCCATAAGCACGACATAAGTAGAAATACATCATACCGCGCACATAATAGCATTCGCCCAACTGGTTGTCTATTTCGGCACTCTGTCCTTCTTCTATCATTTTGATGATGTTCGAGGCTTGGGCAACGGCTTTGTAACCATAATCCCAAAAGTTCTGTAAGCGGTAGTTTACCGGAGTACGGGAGAAAGAAATGAATTCATAGAAGGCATCTGTTGATGAACCACGAATCATCATATTGTCACCGGCATATTCACCACAACGGTGCATGGGGTCTGACCATGTCTTTAACTGGGCATACATACCGTTCATTAGAGATTCCAACGATGCGGAAGGGTCGTTGGTGATTTGTTCTGCAGCCATAGAATTGTATGGTAAACGATCTATGTCGCAAGCGGTCAATGATGCCGCTGCCAATAATAAGGTCAATATCTTTTTCATTGTTGTTTCTACTGATTAAAAGGTAAGATTTAAACCGAACATATATTTACGTACAGACGGATAAACGGCAGGGCCGGCAGTACCCATTACCGAACCGTCACTGGCCGGAATTTCAGGGTCTACGCCTGAATAATCTGTGATTGTAAACAGGTTTTCTGCGTTCATGAATACGCGTAAATTTTGAATACCCCATTGTGGTAGCTTAAAGTTGTACCCCAGGGTCAGAGAACGTAATTTCAGGTAGTCGCTGTCTTCCAGATAGCGGGAAGATGCAGAGTTTCCTTTATCTTGATTATTATATTTGGCAACGGGATGAGTGGCAATATCTCCCGGTTTTTCCCAACGATTCCAGCCGTCTTTCAGTTTCATTTGATTGCGGTCGGTATAAGTTCCGTCGGAGTCATATTCTTGACGTGAATAGTTATAAATCTTTCCGCCGATAGAGTAACCGAATACGGCATTCAAGTCAAAACCTTTCCATGTTAAAGTTGTAGAGAAACCTCCGAACAAATCGGGAGCTGCTGAACCGCATTTATAGTATCCTGCTTCTGCATAGTTAGAGGTTGTTTCTCTTCCTGTGACATTGCCTTCGCTATCTTTGGTATCTTTGTACCACATTGGAGCACCGTTTTCAGGATTTACACCTGCCCATTCCTTTAAATAATAAGTATCTACCGGATAACCGATTTCGAGGATGCGTTGCGCTGTACCGGCAATGCTACTTCCATCACTGATGATAACGGGTTTTACCACATAGCTTCCGTCTGTATCTTTTTGTTTATAGAGATCTTTTAATTTATTACTATTGTGACCTATATTTAATTCTACGTTCCAGAACCAGTCTTTTGTACTGATGATATCACCGCCTAATGAGATTTCATATCCGGTGTTCTTCATTTTGCCGATATTCCTGTAAACACTGGTCACTCCGGTAAGCCCTGTAACAGGCACATTATAAAGAATGTTGTCTGTGTCTTTTGAATAGAAATCAAAAGTAAAGCGCAGACGGTTATTAAACAATGCAGCGTCAAGACCGATGCTTGTGGTGTAAGTTTTTTCCCATGTCAAGTCTTTGTTGCCGATAACACTGATAAGTGCACCTGAGTTTTCATTATAACTGGAAGATACCGAATACAGGTCGTATTGTGGGTAAAGTGAAGAAGGACGGTTACCTACTGTACCATAACCTCCACGTAATTTAAGGTTATCGATCCAATCTACATCAAACCAGTCCTCGCGGCTGATAATCCATCCCACACTACCTGACAGAAGATTGCCGTATTTAGCATTCGTACCTAAGTTGGATGCACCGTCCCGGCGGATAGAGGCTTCGGCAATATACTTACCATCATATACATATTTCCATTGAGTGAAATAAGACTGAGTAGCCCATTCGCTGATACCGCCTTTAGTACGTTCAGGCTTGGATACTACATCCAGAACTTCAAATCCGGGTACAAATCCGGTACCATAGACATCTAGATTCTTATAATAATAATCATTAAATTCGTAAGCTATCAATCCGCTGATAGAGTGCTTGCCGAAGTCTTTGTTTATTAATAATTTCTGGTTGGTATAACGGCGGGTTACTTCTGCTCTCCACTCTGTGAGACGCCCGTTTACATTTTCGCCACTGCTTGAGCGCGGATCACTATAGCCGTGAGAAGTAGAGTTGATGTATTTATAGTTGTTGACAGATGAGAATGTCAGCCAGTCTGTTATTTTAATGTCAAAATCTAAACTTCCCATAAATTCGTAATATTTGGACTCTGAATAGTTCCATTGTAAATCGTATAGGTAGTTGGTTTGCTGAGTGTTTACCCAACCACTGTAGCGGTGAGGAACCAAGTTGCCGTCTTTGTCATAGGGACTATCCCATGGGAGCATGGAATACATAGCTGTGACAGAATATTGGCGGTCATCAATATTTCGAAGTGAACCGCTGAGTGCGGGTTTGATTGTCAACCAGTCAAATGGTTTGTATGTAGTCTTCAAGCGGAAGTTGTACCGACTGTAATCATATCCTTTCACGGCACCTTCTTCATCATAATATCCTACAGATAGATAAGATTGCATCTTTTCATTACCACCGCGTAAAGATACATTATACTCCTGTGTGAGTCCGTTTTGGGTAGCTAAATCCCACCAACTGAAATTACTGTCACGCAGGTCCTTGTTCCATCGTGGAAAAGAAATTTCATTGGCATTTTGGAAGGAAGCATAATAGTCATAAAGTTCTGCACCATTCATTACTTCCAGATTTCCATTATTCAGTGAGCTGACCCCCAATTTTACAGAAGCTTCGATAGTCATTTTTTCGGCTCGTCCGCTTTTGGTTGTAACTACAATGACACCATTTGCACCTTGAGAACCGTAAATGGCAGTGGAGGCGGCATCTTTTAAAATAGTCATACTTTCAATATCCGCAGGATTTAATTGTCCGGCGTCCGAGCCTACTATAACACCGTCAATAACCCAGAGTGGAGAAGTCGTACCGTTAAGTGTGGCTTGTCCACGGATAACTACCGCACCACTGGAACCGGGTTGGCCTGATCCCGGAGCCACATATACTCCCGGAACTTTACCATTCAATAAATTTTCTACCGATGGCGTGGTTATGTCCTTCAACTTCTCGCTTTTGATGTTATTCATAGAACCGGTTAAACTTTCTTTGCGCTGAGTTGTGTAACCTACTACTATGACTTCATCCAGCGCTTCAGAGTCTTCGTCCAATTTGATTGTTTGCAAGCCACCGGTTGCTTTCACTTCTATTGATTTGTAACCAATAAAAGAGATACTGAGAGTAGAGCCAATCGGTGCTGTCAATTCATATTCGCCATCAAAATTGGTGATACTACCGTTTGTCGTTCCTTTTACAACGACATTGGCACCGATAACCGGTTCTCCGGTTCTGGCATCCAAAACTTTTCCTTTGATTTTGGCTGTCTGTTGTGCTACGGTTGGGAGTGAAACATCAGCCATACCGGTAGGAATGGCAGAGGAAGGAATTGAACTCATTCCAAGTACACCGGCTAATAATGTGTACTTACCTCTTTGGGTTAAAGTCTTAATTTTCATAAGTGTTTCATAGAGTTAATAATACTATAATAGATTTGAAAGGCTAATGAATTAAGGAGTATTTGCTAAGTATTTTAAGAACTTATCCTATTTTCTTCATTCACTAACAGCGGCAAAGATAATAATATTATTGATTTATTCACTATTATTAAGCTCAAAAAGATAAAATTATCTCATTCCCGTTTCACTATCTTAATTATCCGATGCTGTTTCTATAATTTTTCACACTTTATCTTTATGTAATAAAGCATCATTACGGTATATAAAAGGTAGAAAACAAGAAGCTAAAAAAAGCTCTTTTTCACAATAAATACCACCTGTAGCTACTTCTGACAAATAGGATAAGTTCTTAAAATACTTATCGCATTTCCTAATTATTTGTAGTAAATAAGATATCTGATAAATAAAAAAGGAAAATAATCCATTGGATTACTCTCCTTTATACTATTGAGGTTTAAATAAAGTTCTCTAATCAAGTATGACAGTTACTTGATTTCGTATCCCCAAGCACGTAGGGCACCATTTCCCATATCAATAAGACCTGTCTTAATGATTTCTTTTAACTTTTTCATAATGTTATCCTTTCTTTGTTGATTAAAATGATGGCATTTATATTATTTAATGCCTATGCCCCAAGCTCTTACTTCGTTTTCACCCATCATAGCCAGGACTTTCATCACAATACTTTTTACCTTTTTCATAATCTCGTTATCCTTTCTTTCTATGTTTTACAACACAAAATTACGTGCTTTTGTTTTCTATTGTATACTTATGAGGTCAAAATATACACTAAAGGGACAAATTCTTGATACAGGTCAAGAATTTGCCCCTTTTTATGAAAAAGAAGTTTCAGAAGCCCAATTTACGGAACTCGTTTTCGAAGTTGGGTGTAAAAATATCTTTTCCCATATTGGCTCTAATTTCGTCTAATGTCCAAAAGCGTCCTCCGGCCAGTTCCTCACTGGGGGTAATGGGACCATCATAAACGGTTTTGTGTGAGAATACCAGTTCTTTTTCGCGAGTGGACTCAAAAACATAATTAGTCAGCAGTTCGGGGGTGAAGTCGGTAATTCCGAGTTCTTCTTTCACTTCACGGTGGAGTGCCATTTCTACGCTTTCGCCCAAATCGACATGACCGCCTACTGAAGTATCCCATTTGCCGGGTTGGATATCTTTCCATTCCGGTCGTTTTTGCAGGTAAAGTTCACCTTTGCTGTTGAATACGTGGAGGTGCACTACCGGATGAAGTTTTTTACTGCCGTCATGACATTCGCCTCGTGTGGCAGCTCCCACAATATTTCCTTGTTCATCCACAATGGGAAACATTTCTTCTTTATTGTCGCTATTCATACTTTGTTCTTTTTTGCCTGCAAAGATAGTGAAATAATAACTTAATAATCCACCTGGTGACGTTTCAAAAAAGCCACAGTCTTATGTATTTCTTTGTACATCACAATGTCTTCGCGGATGAAAGGTACTTCCTTGCGATAAACCGAGAGGAATTTTTCAATGTATGGAGAGCTTCTGAGCGGACGCCGGAAGTCGATACCTTGAGCTGCATTCATCAGTTCGATGGCAAGTATATGTTCCAGATTGTCCATTATCTTAAACAGTTTGGTGGCAGCATTGGCCCCCATGCTCACATGGTCTTCTTGTCCGTTGCTGGATACAATGGAATCACTGCTGGCGGAGTAGCAATACATTTTATTTTGGCTTACCATAGAGGCTGCTGCATATTGGGGAATCATAAAGCCTGAATTCAGTCCGGGATTGGCAACAAGGAATTCGGGCAGTCCGCGAAGTCCCATAATAAGCTGGGCCACACGACGCTCGGATATATTCCCCAGTTCGGCCAAAGCGATGGCGAGATAATCATAGACGAGTGCCAGAGGTTGTCCATGGAAGTTTCCGCCCGATATAATCAGGTCTTCATCGGGGAAGATGGTGGGATTGTCGGTGACAGAGTTGATCTCGGTCAGCAAAACGGACGCGGCATGGCGAATGGCATCTTTGGTAGCGCCGTGTACTTGGGGAATACAACGGAATGAGTAGGGGTCTTGCACATGTGTCTTGGGCTGAGTTATGATTTCACTTCCTTCCAGTATACGGCGGAATGCGGCTCCTGTCTCTATCTGGCCTTGGTGCGGTCGCATCTGCTGGATACAATTCATGAACGGATCAAGACGTCCGTCGAAAGCTTCAAGAGAAATAGCGGCAATGAGGTCGGCTTTCTTGCTCAGTCGGAACGCTTTCAAGATGGCATAAACACCGTTGGCGCTCATGAATTGTGTACCGTTCAGCAAAGCCAGTCCTTCTTTACTTTTCAGTTTTACAGGCTCCCAGCCAAATTCATCGAGTACACTGATGGCTTCGCATCGCTTACCTTTATAATATACATCTCCCACACCGATAAGCGGCAGGAAAAGGTTGGCAAGCGGAGCAAGATCGCCGGATGCACCTAACGAGCCACGGTCATATACAATGGGCATTACATCATTGTTGAAGAAGTCGATGATGCGTTGTACGGTAATGACTTGCACACCGCTATGTCCCAACGAAAGGGCATGTGCCTTGAGCAGAAACATCAGTTTTACTATGACATGCGGCATCTCTTCGCCCACACTGCAAGCATGGCTTTTCACCAGATTCTCTTGTAAGGTACTCAGTTCGTCAGACGAGATATTGCGGTTGCACAGCGAGCCGAATCCGGTGGTAATACCATAAAGCGGTGTGTCGGAATTGGCTATCTTTTTATCCAGATAGTCCCTGCACTTCTGAATGCGCTCCCGTGCTTCGGACGCCAGTTCCAGTTTCAGGTTC
>OLAO01000112.1_pt1 | contig 11618 bp, 15 predicted proteins | sample 1607351 | NCBI WGS metagenome assembly OLAO01 (sample SAMN02674597, study PRJEB24791) | human gut metagenome, SKBSTL013 | isolation source: stool | host: Homo sapiens | place: USA
CACCGGGGAGTCATGCGTCAGCACATCAAAAATAATCATGTGCCGGGTGTTCTCCGCAAATCGCTGGAGATCCATGTAGTCATGGCCGTGGTAGTTCTGCGCCCCGGCTTTCTGGCGCATTTCCTCCATCAGCTGACCGATTGTTTTGCCTTCCTGCATAAAACCCACTTCCTTTCTGTTCTTATGAGACCAGCAAGATCATCTCCCGCAGCTGGGCAAAGTAGAGCTTGCCCTTGGGTGTGACCAGCGTATAGGCGCCGGTATGCCCGTGGTTGCAGTAGTCCTTCACACAGAACAGCCCCGCATTTTTCACATTGGCATAGGGCAGCACATTGCCAGATGCAGTACGATACACAAACCGCTTTTCCAGAAGAAACCGGATAAACCGGCGCTCCGGCACATCCAGCTCTTTAGCGGTAGTCCTGAGATTGGTGCTGTGCTTTAAGTCGATGAACAGGTCATAGAAAGCGGCTTTGCCCTCCAGCTGTGCATTTTCCTTACGCAGAGAAATATTCGCTTCACGCTCAGCCAACAAGTCTGAGCAGAGCTTCATCAGAGCCTCCGGGGAAGTAGCTACCTCCCAAAGCTTCTCTCTTGTGAGATAGGCCCCGTGCTTACGAATGGTAGGCAGGACCTCATCGAATACCCACCGTTCAAACTGCTCTGCCGATGGCAATTTGCTATGAACAATCAGGCGGTACAAATCGCCTTCTGGGATAAAAGTCATACTGATTTTGCGGTCGGGGCTTTGTGGGTGAGGTGCGTCGCGTTTCACGACATACCTACAATGGCGGATAATTGCATCGCGGGGATTGCTGTACCCCAGCGCAGCGGCCACATCCGTTCCGCTGAACAAGTATTTGCCGTTTTCCTCAATGACACGGATACTGCCAAACTCCGGGTTTTTGAAAATTTCCATCTGGTTCATGTCGTGCCTCCTTTGGCATGATAAAAGGCGGCCTTTACCAGCCGCCTGCGTGCATATCGTGATTTACCAGTGAAGTGTAGTGGTTATTCATGGTGGTAGGAGCGTTGAACAGCACTGCAAGCAGGTACTGCTTGATGTTGTGTACCTGGGTGGTGTTCTTTTGCAGACAGTCCATGACAAACTCGATGTGAGAGCTGTCCAGCTTCAAAAAGCGGGAGCGTACAATTTCATGAGGAAAGTCCGCACCAGAGATCCGGGTGGTCTTTCGTTTGGCACAGACCGTTTCTACCAACAGCTCTACGATCTCATTCAGGTCATCCAGGTAGAGAGGATAACGCTGCTTCAGACAATCATACTCGATATTCTCCAAAATCAATTCCCGATAATTTTCTATCTCTGTGACAGACATCGCATCCCTTCCTTTCCGTTCCGGCGGTCTTGCCGCCGCTGTTTCCCGGAAGGGAATGGAATCGGTACTTGATCCATAAGTAATTGTTTTTTCTGTATTTGATTTCTCTATATTTAATTCTGCGGGCTTTTCCGTATCCGGTTTTACCATATCCGGGTTTTCCGTATCTGGTGAAGCCATATCTGGTTGGGGCGTACCCGGCTGTGGCTGCTCATAGATGACATACTCGGTATCTGTGATCCGCCCATTCTTATCGCGTTTCTGGTAGCGCACAATATATCCGGCCCGTTCCAGTTCACGCAGGGCAGCGCCGATGGCGTCTACGCCCTCCTTACAGATCTTTGCAAGACCACGGGTGGTGTAATTCCAGTCCTCTGGCAAAGACAGCATCATGGAAAGCAGCCCCTTGGCTTTTAACGACAGGTTTGCATTTCGTAAATGATGATTGCTCATCACGGTATAATCACGGGTCCGTTCAATGCGAAAAACGGCCATCGACCTCACTCCTTCCGAATTTTGGGTACAAAAAAACCGCAATCCTCATTCCAAAGAATTGCGGTGTTCAACACTTTTCAAATTTTCTTGCATAGAACCAAAACAGCGGTCTTTGCAGACGCGGCTCTGAAAATAGTTCTTCCTGCGTAAAAGGAAGTGCTTGTATCATGCGGTCAATATCCGTTGCATCCATATCATGCTGGGATCTGCAATCTTCCCGGATTGCTTCCTGAATTTCCTTTACTGTACACATAGTCATTCCTTTCCTTTCGTTGTATGGGTTTATGAGCGGCGGCGTTTTCCCGGTTTGAAATCGAGGATATGTCCCTCAATCACACGAGCGTAACGCTTGATCTTGATCTCCCGGCGCTGCTGGCTTTGCAGGGCGGCCTGATACCCGTCCTCAGTCAAAAACAGCCGCATTTCATCTCCGGGGCTGCCGTAAGTGGTGCTGGGATGCAAAACGGAAAACTCGATCATCCAGCGAGTGTTATCCCAAAACCTTTCCACGGCAAGAATGTTATGTCCTTTCAGCTCCCTGGCCGAAATATCCCTCATAGGCGACTCCTTTCATCGTTCCTGGTCTCTCTGACGCTTTTTCTGCCATTGTTCCAACAACTTGATAATGGTTTCCTGCATCCGTGCCGGCGTATAGCTTTTGGGAAAATACTTCCGCAAAGTGTCAGAGGTAAATGTTACCCGATCCAGATCGCTTTTCTTTTCCTCACCCATGATGACACGCATCATATCGAGGGTCAGATGCCCCTCCTGACTGTATTTCTTGAGCCGCTGGGCTTGAGAAAGAGAAGGGGTAGCCTGTTCGCTGTCCATCGCGTCCAGCAGGTCTACCTGTTCCTCCTAGTATAATAATGGTGTAGTCAATGATGACTACAGATTAATAGTTACAAAGTCTAAATGAATAACTGAAGGAGGGATTCTCTTCTCCATCAGAAGTTATTGTTCCTTACCGTGTCTGAGACTTCCATAATGCACCAGGCCAGATCTTGAGGTATAATCACTGAGGCAGGGCAATTGACGTTTCCTCCTTGGGACCCGGCTTTCCGCCGGGAAAACCTCTTAGAAAGTCTGTCTGTCCATTCGGTGGTGATTTATGGTTTGGCTGGTTGGGAAGCCTCAGGCTATACCTGTATAAGCCGCTAGGTTGTGTATCCACCTTTTGGAAATGGATGCCTGCCGGAAAGGATATTTTACTATGCATTACAAAAGATTACTTACATGGATTGACGGCAGTTCTTCTTACCTCTCTGTCGGCCTCGATGTCGGCGCCGATTTTACATGGATGTCTATCGCCCTCCCTAATGGGGCTTTTATCGGGAAACCCTTTAAGGTCGTCCATTCTGATCCCAGATCCAGAGACCTCGCTGTCACAAAAATAAAGGAAGCGCAAGAGACGTATTCTCTCAAAAGCCGCTGCTTCCTTGAGTCTACCGGGATCTACCATATCCCGCTCCTGTGCTTCCTTCGTGATAAGGGGTTTGACTGCTCCGTCATTAATCCTATCATCACTAAGAATAGCACAAATATCAACATAAGGAAACTGCATAATGATAAATTCGACTCGAAAAAGGCTGCCCTTGTTGGTCTCAACGTTTCTCTTAAGGCTTCCATCATCCCCGAGGATTCCGTCGTTGATCTGAGAAACCTGGTCCGTGATTACTATTATTTCAAGGATCTCCAGTCTGCTGTCGCTCTCAAACTCACTGCGGAACTGAAAGTATCTTTCCCCGCTTATGCGAAAGTCTTCAGCAAGGTCACCACACAGTCTTCCTTAAAGCTGCTAAGCTCTTATCCTCTTGCCGGGGACATGCTTGAGGCTTCTAAAGACGATATCGTGGAGACCATCCGTAGCACGGCACGTTTTGGCGAAGCTTATGCACTGCGTAAGTATGACGCCGTCATCGCTGCCGCACAAGATGCTTCTGTTTTCGGCAGGGCACTTCCCAGCAATGCTGTCCGCATCCGCCTTTATATTGATACTTATCAGGAATACCAGAAGCATCTGGACGCACTCCTGAAGGCGCTCCATGAGACGGTGGAACGGCTGCAGGATACTTTGATCTACGACCAGATCTGCCTTCTGCAGTCCCTGCGCGGAATCGGTTTCTTAAGCGCAGTCGTCCTGATCGCGGAGATGGGGGATTTTAAACTTTTTCCTTCCCCGAAAAAACTTTACGCTTACTTTGGGCTTGACCCTGCCGTCAAACAGTCTGGAAAACTCAATGGCGATAAAGTCCATATGTCCAAACGCGGTTCCAGCCTTGCCAGACGGGTTCTTCACATGGTCGCACTCAATAACGTAAAGGTTGATAAAGGAAGCGGCACACCTGTGAATCCTGTCATTTACGACTACTACACAAGAAAGTGTTCTGGCAAGAAAAAACCAGTAGCAATGGGCGCTGTCATGCATAAGATCTGCAACATCATCTTTGCCATGCTTCGAGATAACAAACCTTTCGAGATCATCACTCCGGAAGAGCACTGCCAGCGATTCGCTGCGGAGTATCCAGACAAGATACGGAAAGCCGCATAATCAACACGGTACTCTCAATATTTCGTTCGCGACCAATCCAATATATCGGAATGGTCTGTTAAGGTTACCCTTTTTTCGCTGCTGTAAAAAATTTAACTTTTTTATATCACCTCTTGACATTTCTTAGCTGGACTTTTTGAGAAAGGACAGCTCATAGGCAGGGTTCAGGGCAATCTTCTTTTCATCTACCATATCCATCAATTCAGGAATCAGCTCTGTCAGACGGATATAGCGAAAAATCTGGTTTTTACTCTGACCTACTTGCTCTGCCAAAACCTCGCTGGACTTCTTCCCAAAATCGTTCCCAACTTGGGAACAATTTTCTTTACTCGGTCTGCCAGCCTGTCTTTTCATGGCATCCAGCTTCATTTTGTACGCAAAAGCCTTTTCCGACGGCAATACGCGCTCGCGCTGGAGATTGCTGTCCACCATGATAATAACGGCTTCATCGTCTGTGAGGTCGCGCACAATGCAGGGAATCGTGTCCCGTCCTGCCAGTTCGCTGGCCATCTTGCGCCGGTGCCCCGATACCATCTGATAGCTGCCGTCATCCAGCTGCCGCACAAGCCCCGGCACCAAGACGCCATACTGCCGCACGCTCTCCGCCATTTCCAACATGGCCTCGTCCTGCTTTACCTTGAAGGGATGCTCAGGAAAATCGCTGATTTGGGAAATCGGTATGTCCTGCACGCTGTCGCGCTTGGCTTCGTCCCGCTGCTCCTGCGTGGTAAACAGGCTATCGAGTGATGTCAGCATCTCGGATGCGTTGCTTTTCGCCAATGCGTTCCACCTCCTTTACCAGCGCACCGTAGGCTGCGGCAGCCCGTCCGCGCGGTTCATGCCGGAAGATACTCTTGTCTGCCGTGCTGATCTCCGCCAGCCGCACCGTAGCGGGAATGACGGCATCCAGTACGGGCAGGTGCTTGCCGAAGTTTTCTTTTACCCCGGCCACAATGTCTTTGCGGAAGTTCGTGTCATTGGCCATCGTCAGGAATACGCCGCCGATTTTCAGCTTGGGGTTGATCTGCTGCCGGATGCTATGCACCGTGCCCACAAGCTCCGTCATGTCCTCGGCTGCCAGATAGTCCGCCTGCACCGGGATGAGTACATGATCCGCAGCCGACAGGGCATTGATGACCAGCATACCCAGCGACGGGCGGCAATCCAGCAGCACATAGTCGTAATTCTTCTTGATACCGTCCAGATAGCGTTTGAGCACGGTTTCACGGCTCATGACATTGACCAGCCCCACCTCCACCGCCGATAGGCTGCGGTTGGCAGGGACAAAATCAAAGCCCTCATGGTGGTGCAAAATTTCCGGGTGCTCCGGCTCGGCGCTGTGCTGCACAACAGCGTTCATCTGCTCCGCCAGGGTATGAGTCAGCTCATGGGGCTTGCGCTGACCGAGCATCTTGGTGAGATCACCCTGCGGGTCAACATCCACAAGCAAAACTCTTTTGCCATCCATGGCAAGCCCTGCACCGATGCAGTAGACACTGGTGCTTTTGCCGACGCCACCCTTTTGATTGGCGACGGCGATCACTTTACAATTCGCCACTTTGGGATTCCTCCTGTCTGTAAATTTAGCTGTCTGCGGCGATGGCGGACAGCTATGTAATGCCGGGTATAGAAAAAGCCGTGTGGCTTTTGACAGCTACACGGCTTTCCTTATGTACACGATATTCAGATGTAGACTCGCTTCGTCTTGGCATCCAGCAGGGCAAGGATAACTTCATCTACGATGTCGGTGTACCGCCCCTGTCGGGTGAGCTTGTTTTTGAAGCGAATAAGTGCGTCGAGGATCACACCGTATTCCTCGCAGCTGAGATACAAGGTACAGGTTTTTCGTTTCATGTGTCATCCCTCCTTACACGGACAGCATAACAGATTGCGTTCCGTTTATCAATTCTGCGGCGGCATTTGCCCTGCGAAAAAAGATAAAGTTCATTCGGCTTGGTCAAACCGTTTCAAACCGTGCCAAAGCCATTATTTCCGAAAAGGCGGGGCGCAGTATTCATTTTCTATGCAGAGGCGATCTGCTCCGAGTGGCCACATGAGCAGCCCGAAAATTAACCCATCCGTTAACAGTTTCGGGGTCAAAAACGGCATTTAGCCCATCGTTAACATGTAAAAAACACGTCAAACCTTGTCAAATTCCATCAGATTTTCCGAAAACAGAACAAATGCTGCAGATATAGGAAAATCCCGGAAAACGAGAGTTTTCCGGGATTTTGATTGCTTTGAAGTTGTAAAATCGGCAGAAATCAGCGCTTGCTGAACTGAGGTGCGCGACGGGCGGCTTTGAGGCCGTACTTCTTACGCTCCTTCATACGAGGATCGCGGGTCAGGAAACCGGCCTTCTTCAGGACGGGACGGAACTCGGGGTTCACCAGCAGCAGGGCGCGGCTGATGCCGTGACGCAGGGCGCCGGCCTGGCCGGAAACGCCGCCGCCTTCCACGGTGGCAACGATGTCCACCTTACCCAGGGTATCGGTGGCGTTCAGGGGCTGGCGGACCACCATCTTCAGGGTCTCCAGGCCAAAGTACTCGTCAATGTCACGGCCATTGATGGTGATGGAGCCGGTGCCGTTGGGGAACAGGTGCACCCGGGCCACGGAGGACTTTCTGCGGCCGGTGCCGTACAGATAGGGATTCTTGGACTGATACATGTTTCTTTTCCTCCTTACTTGACCAGCTCGGGCTTCTGGGCCTCGTGGATGTGCTGCTCACCGGCATAGATGTGCAGGCGCTTCAGGGAATCCTTGGTAACGGTGTTGCGGGGCATCATACCGCGGACGGCCACGCGCATGGCCAGCTCGGGCTTCTCCTGCATCAGCAGGCGATACTTGGTCTCCTTCAGACCGCCGATCCAGCCGGAGTGGGTGCGGTAATACTTCTGCTCCATCTTGTTGCCGGACAGGGTGGCCTTGGCGGCGTTGATGACGATGACGTTGTCGCCGCAGTCGGCGTGGGGGGTGTAGGTGACTTTACCCTTGCCGCGCAGCAGGTCGGCCACGATGACGGCGGTCTTGCCCAGGGGCTTGCCGGCGGCATCAACGACGTACCACTTGCGCTCAATGGTGGCCTTGTTTGCCATATAAGTGGACATGGTGTTTTCCTCCAATTTATAGAATGTATTGCTTTACTTTTTCAGGCTCCCTTGCTATGATTGGGAGGGAGAAATGCGCCGAACGCGCAAGGATATTTATAGCATATCCCGGGAAAATTGTCAACACCATTTTAATTTATGATAGCAACACCTGGCATTTCCTCTCGTTTTCTCCCGATATCTCCCGTTTTCTCAAATGGCAATTTCATTTTTCCTTGGAGGGCTTTGTATATGCAGAAGATTTTGGGACAGGTGCGCCGCTGCGTGGAGGATTATCACATGATCGACGCCGGAGACGTGGTGGCCGTGGGCGTGTCCGGCGGCAAGGACAGCCTGGTGACGCTGACGGCTCTGGCCCGGCTGCGGGCCTTTTATCCCATTCCCTTCACCGTCCGCGCCATCACCTTAGAGACCGGCGCCCCCGGCATGAGCTTCGACGCCGTGGCGGACCTGTGCCGGCAGCTGGAGGTGCCCTATACCCGCATCCAGGTGCCGGTATACGACATCGTGTTCAACCAGCGGAAGGAGAAAAACCCCTGCTCCCTGTGCGCCAAGCTGCGGCGGGGCAGCCTGAACACGGCACTTACGGACCTGGGCATCCGGAAGATCGCCCTGGGCCACCACTATGACGACGCCATCGAGACTCTGCTGATGAACCTACTGTTCGAGGGGCGCATCGGCTGCTTCCAGCCGGTGACGTACCTGGACCGCACCGGCATCACCCAGATCCGCCCCCTGCTGTACTGCCGGGAGGAGGAGATCCGCCGGGTGGCCCGGCGGCTGGAGCTGCCGGTGGTGGAGAACCCCTGTCCCGCCAACGGACACAGCCGCCGCCAGGAGGTGAAGGAGCTCATCGCCGGGCTGGAGGGCCGGTATCCGGATATCAAGCAGAAGCTGTTCGGCAGCCTCCAGCGCTACCCCCTGTACGGCTGGAATCTTCACGAGGAGGAGCGGTAACATGAAAACCAGACTGGGAGGCCGCACCTGGGCGGCCCTGCTGACCTTCGGCCTGTTCGGACAGATCGCCTGGGTCATCGAGAATATGTATTTCAACGTGTTCCTGTACAACACCATCTCCGGGGACACGTCCATGATCGCGGCCATGGTGGCCTGGAGCGCCGTCACCGCCACCGTCACCACCCTGGTGATGGGGGCCCTCAGCGACCGGCTGGGGCGGCGGAAGGCCCTGATCGTCATCGGCTATCTGCTGTGGGGCGTCAGCATCGGGGCCTTCGCCTTCATCAAAAGAAGCCCCCTGGCCGGTGCGGCCCACGGAGCCGCGGTGCTGGTGGTGGTGATGGACTGCGTCATGACCTTCTTCGGCTCCACCGCCAACGACGCCGCCTTCAACGCCTGGGTCACGGACGTCACCGTGCCGGAAAACCGGGGCCGGGTGGAGACGGTGCTGGCCATTATGCCGCTGGTGGCCATGCTGGTGGTGTTCGGCGCTCTGGACGGCCTGACCCAGGCCGGGAACTGGCGGCTGTTTTTCCTGATCGTGGGCGGCATCACCTGCCTGGGCGGCGTGCTGGGCTGCTTCTTCATCCGGGAGCCGGACCTGCCCCGGGGCCAGGGCAGCTGTTTTGCCAACATTCTGTACGGCTTCCGTCCCGCCGTTGTCCGGGACAACCCGCGGCTGTATCTGTCCCTGGCGGCTCTGGGGGTATACTGCATGAGCCAGCAGGTGTATATGCCGTATCTCATTATTTATATCCAGCGGTTTTTGGGCATCACGGACTACACGTTCCTGCTGGCCGGGGTGCTGATCGTCAGCTCTGTGCTGTCGGTGCTGGCCGGGCGGCCCATTGACCGGCTGGGGAAGCTCCGCTGTCTGATCCCGGCGGGGATCGTGGGCTTTGCGGGGCTGGTGCTGATGTACTTCGCCCGGAGCCAGTGGTTCGTGCTGGCGGCGGGCATCGTGATGCTGGGCGGCGGCATGGTGATCTCTGCCTGCTGCAGCGGCCTGATCCGGGACTATACCCCGGCGGGAAAGGCCGGCCTGTTCCAGGGCATCCGCATCGTGTTCCAGGTGCTGCTGCCCATGGTCACGGGGCCGTATATCGGCGCGGCGGTGATCCGGGGCACCGGCATGACCTATGAGGACCTGGGCACCGTGAAACAGGTGCCCACGGCGGAAATTTTCCTGGCGGCAGCCGCCGCCCTGGTGCTGCTGGCAATCCCGGCGGCGCTGCTGAAGCGGAAGGAGGCTGCGAAATGACGGCGCTTTACACCCCCTGGGGGGAGCATCCGGACAAAACCTGCCCGCTGCCGGAGTATCCCCGGCCCCAGCTGCGGCGGGACAGCTATCTCTGCCTCAACGGCCTGTGGGACTACACCGTGGAGGACGGCGACGAGTATTCCCGCCGCCGCAGCGGAAAGATATTGGTGCCCTTCTCGCCGGAGAGTCTGCTGTCCGGCTGTGATTTCCGGCTGGAAAGCGGCGAGACCCTGTGGTATGAGCGGCGCTTCACCCTGCCGGAGGGCTTCCGCCGGGACCGGGTGCTGCTGCACTTCGGCGCGGTGGATCAGTGCTGCCGGGTGCTGGTAAACGACCGCCCCGTGGGGGGCCATGAGGGGGGCTATCTGCCCTTCACCCTGGACGTCACCGACGCCCTGGTCCCCGGGGAGAACCGCCTGACCGTGGCCGTCACCGACGATCCCGACGGCGGGGTCCACGCCTTCGGCAAGCAGCGCCGGAACCGGGGCGGCATCTGGTACACCGCCCAGAGCGGCATCTGGCAGACGGTATGGCTGGAGAGCGTGGCGGAAAACTACATTCACTCCCTGTGGCTGACCCCGGACTATGACGAAAAAGCCCTGCGCTATGCCGTCCGGGCCGATGACCCCGCCGGAGCCCGGATCACGGTGCTGTGCGGCGGTCAGGTCATCGCCCGCAGCTGGGCCGATGAAAAGGGCCTGGGCGTGTGCCCCATTCCGGCGGAGCACTTCCGCCCCTGGAGCCCGGAGGACCCGTATCTGTACGATCTGGAGGTGACGCTGCCCTCCGGCGACCGGGTGGAAAGCTACTTCGGTATGCGGAAATTCTCCGTTATGGAGCATCAAGGCCGCCGGGTGCTGGCCCTGAACGGTGCCGCAAAGGATGCCAAGCTGTGGTGTGTGGGCATCGACCTTGGCGCTGTGCACGCCGTCAACTGCCGCCTGCGCCGTCCCAAGCTCTTTGCCGGTGCCATCGGCCTTTCCGGCATCTACGATCTGGCCCGCTTCTGGGGCAGTGAAGCCGACGATCTGGTGCTGCGCTGCTCTCCCCTGCAGTATCTGGCCGAGAACGGCATCGCCGACAAGCTGGCTCTGGCCAAGGCCGAGGAGAACACCCTCCTGCTCTGCGTGGGTCAGGGCGGCTATGAGGGCGATGCCCTCGCCGACACCCAGGCTCTGGCCGACACCCTGAGCGAAGTCGGCTTCCCCTGCCACCTCGAAGTCTGGGGCGGCGATGTCTCCCACGAGTGGTACTGGTGGGGCAAGATGCTGGGCCTGTTTGTGCCGCGGATTCTGGAGAAGTAAAAGTGATTTGATAGAGGGAAGGCATTTGCAATGCCTTCCCTCTTTTTGTTTGTATTTTTCAATTCCCTACTTGATTTATCGGGTTTGCTGTGCTATACTCATGCTGTAAGACGTATACCCCCTATGGGTAAAGGAGATATTTTATGGACAACGAGAAAAAGCCCTGCTGCTGTTGCGGCACGCCCGCCCAGCCCGAAGCTGCCACGGCTCCGGCCATTGACGCATCCGCTGTGCCCACCGAAAGCGTCACCCCCTCCTGCTGCCGCCACAAGGACCGTACCCCTGAGGAGTACCGCGCCCTCGCCAACCGGCTGAGCCGCATCGAAGGGCAGGTGCGCGGCGTGCGCGGCATGCTGGAAAAGGATGCCTACTGTGTGGACATTCTGGTACAGGTGGCCGCTGTGAACTCGGCGCTGAACAGCTTTGCCAAGGAGCTGCTGGCCCAGCACATGAGCACCTGTGTGGCCGATGACCTGCGTGCCGGCAGCGACGAAAAGCTGAACGAACTGATTCGGCTGCTGCCCCGGCTCATGAAGTGACCCTGCGGCGGACATACTGGACTTATCAGGAGTGAATACGATGGAACAATACAATGTAACGGGTA
>OLAO01000116.1_pt1 | contig 11463 bp, 12 predicted proteins | sample 1607351 | NCBI WGS metagenome assembly OLAO01 (sample SAMN02674597, study PRJEB24791) | human gut metagenome, SKBSTL013 | isolation source: stool | host: Homo sapiens | place: USA
CAAACATGGCAAGGCCGGAGTGCCCCAGACCCTGAATGGTGTAGCGGTAGATGATAAGCACTGCCAGCGGGATGTAGAACACACTGTTCCAGAAGATGAAGTCCTGCGCATTGGCCATAATGGCGGTCTCGCCTGCGTCCAGGAACAGGCCGATCAGGGGCTTGTCCAGCACGCGCAGGATGAGGAAGGAGGCCACGCTGTACACGCAGCCGATGCCCAGTGCGGTGTTCACGCCGCGGTTCACGCGGCCCAGATCCTTCGCGCCCATATTCTGGCTGGTGTAGGTGGTCATGGCGGTGCCGATGCTCTCCAGCGGCACGCTGAGGAACTGCGCAGCCTTGCCGCCGGCGGTCTGCGCCGCCACGATATCGCTGCCCAGACCGTTCACCGCGCCCTGCAGCACCACGCTGCCGATGGCAGTAATACTGCACTGCAGACCCATGGGGAGGCCCATGGCGCAAAGCTTTGCGCAGTGCGGAGCGCTGATGCGCCCTTCTTCCTTATTCCAGCGCAGTTCCGGGTAGTGGCGCATGATGTAAATAAGGCTGCCGATGCCTGCCACAGCCTGACTGAACACGGTGGCAAAAGCCGCGCCGAACACGCCCATGTTGAACAGGATGATGCAGGCAAGGTCCAGCCCGATGTTCAGCACGCTGGCCACCAGCAGGAAATACAGCGGGCGCTTGCTGTCGCCCAGTGCACGCATCAGGGCGCTGGTCACATTATAAAGCAGCGTGAAGGGGATGCCTGCAAAAATGGTGCGGATATAGATATCCGCAAGGTCGATGATATCGGCCGGGGTGTTCGTCCACACCAGCACCAGTCGGGTCATAGCCACCGTAACGATGGTGAGCACCGTGGCAAAAGCGATGGACAGCCACACGGTATTGGCGGTGTAGCGGCGCATCTCGTGGTGGTCGTGGGCGCCGAAGGTCCATGAGATGGGGATGGAAAAGCCGCAAGCAATGCCGTTGACAAAGCCCAGCACCAGATAGTTCAAACCGCCCACACTGCCTACCGCCGCCAGTGCTTCCACGCCCACGAACCGCCCCACGATGATGGTATCGGCCAGATTGTAGAACTGCTGGAACAGGCTGCCCAGCATCAGCGGCACAGCAAAGGCAAGCAGCAGCTTCAGCGGACTGCCCTGCGTCATATCTTTGGTCATGGAAATATACCTCCTGCCCACACAAAAAAGATGGATGTTCGCATTTTTGCCGTGAAAAACGCCCTGCCGGAAAAGCGGCAGGACGTTGTAAGGATTCATGAGTGGTATTATAGCGGAGCAGCGCCGGTTTTACAAGACTTGGTTTGCATCAACATTTCCATTTTTTTGCCCAAAGAATTGGTGATTTTGCTCATTCCGCGTAGTGTGCCAGAAACTGTTTGGTGCGCTGTTCGCGCGGGTGGTCGATCAGCTGCTTTGCAGGACCTTCTTCCACCACCACGCCGCCGTCCATGAACAGGATGCGGTCGGCCACGTCACGGGCAAAGTTCATCTCGTGGGTCACGATGATCATGGTGGTCTTGCGGTCGGCCAGCTCCCGCAGCACCCGCAGCACCTCGCCGGTCAGCTCCGGGTCAAGGGCGCTGGTGGGCTCGTCAAAGCAGAGGATGTCCGGGTGCAGCGCCAGCGCACGGGCAATGGCCACCCGCTGCTGCTGCCCGCCGGAAAGCTGGTGCGGGTAGTGGTCTGCCCGCTCCGAAAGCCCCATCTGCGCCAGCAGTTCCCGCGCCTGCTGTTCCAGCCGGGCGTGCACCGCCTTTTTGTTGGCGCGGTAGTCCGGGCGCTCCTTTGCCAGCAGCTCCCCTGCCAGCATCACGTTCTGCAGCGCCGTATACTGCGGGAAGAGGTTAAAGTTCTGGAACACCAGCCCGAAGTGCAGCCGCTTTTTGCGGATCTCGCTCTCCCGCTGGGTAGCGGGGTCGGCGGCGTCCCACATGGTCTCGCCGTTCACCCGGATGCAGCCGGTGTCCGGCCGCTCCAGAAAGTTCAGGCAGCGCAGCAGGGTGGTTTTGCCGGAGCCGGACGAGCCGATGATGGCCAGCGCCTCGCCCTGCTCTAAGGTAAGAGAAATATCTTTTAAGACCTTTGTATCTCCGAAATTTTTGCCAATGCCGGAGGCTTCCAGTAATGCCATATTCTTAAAAACCTCCTCAGCAGCGGAAATAATCCAGTTTCTTTTCAGCCCAGTTGAACAACAGGGTGAGCGCGCCTACAAACACAAGGAAGAACAGCGCCGTGGAGAACAGCGGCCAGATCAAGCCCTTTGCGCTGTACTCCTTGGCCATCATGATGATCTCCTTGTTGGCGATGGTGTTTGCCAGCGAGGTGTCCTTGACAAGGGTGATGATCTCGTTGCCCATGGGCGGCAGGATGCGCTTGACCACCTGCAAAAGGGTGACCTTGAAAAAGATCTGCGTGCGGGTCATGCCCAGCACCTGCCCGGCTTCGGTCTGCCCTTTGGGCACGGCCTCGATGCCGCCGCGGTAGATCTCGGAGAAGTAGCAGGCGTAATTGATGGCAAAAGCCACCACCGCCGCCACCAGACGGCCCGAAGAGCCGGAGGGCCAGGGGTTGGTCATGCCCAGCAGGCCGGGGCCAAGGTAGATCACGATGATCTGCAGCATCAGCGGCGTACCGCGGATGACCCAGACAAAAGTCTTTACCGCACCGGAAAGCAGCCTGCACCGGCTCATGGAGCCAAAGGCCACCACCAGCCCCAGCGGCAGCGCAAACAGCAGCGTAAGGGCAAACAGCTCACAGTTGAGCAGGAACGCGCCGGAAAGGCGCCCAAGGATCACAGACACAAAAACACACCCATCTATCGTTTTGTTTTACGCCCGGCTCAGTCGGCCAGCGCCAGCTCGTACTTCTCGGCCAGTGCCTGCATGGTGCCGTCAGCCTTCAACTCGTCAAAGGCGGCGTCCACAGCGGCGGCGGCATCACTGCCCTTGCGGAAGGCCACGCCGTACTCCTCGGCGTTCAGCTCGTCCACGATCTTCAGGCTGGCGTAGTCGGTGCCCGCGCCGATCATGGCATTGGCCAGGGTCAGGTCCAGCACAGCGGCATCTGCCGTACCGGCAGCTACTTCCATCAGGCAGTCGGTCTGCACGCTCTTGGAAATGTAGTCAGCCTTTGCAAGGTTCTCATCGCCCTGAATGGCAGCCTCACCGGCAGAACCGGCCTCGGCCACCACGGTCTTACCGGCAAGGTCGGCGGTGGAGGTGTAGGCGGTACCCTCCTTGACCACCACGACCTGTGCGTTCTTGGCGTAAGCCTTGGTGGTGGCGGTGTTGGCCATGATATCCTCGGTCAGGGTCATGCCGTTCCAGATGCAGTCGATGCTCTTGGCGTCCAGCTCCACCACCTTGGTGTCCCAGTTGATCTCTACGAACTCCGGCTCTACGCCCAGCTTTGCACACACCGCAGTGGCAAGTTCGGTATCAAAGCCGGTAAAGTTGCCGTCGGCATCGGTGTAGTTCATGGGCTCGTACACGGTGTAGCCGATGACCATTTTGCCCTTGCCCTTGATGTAGTCCAGATCGCTGCCCGCTGCGGAAGAAGCCGAACCGGCTGCACTGCCGGAAGCAGATGCCGCCGCAGAGGTGGATGCACCGCCGCCGCAGGCTGCAAGGCTCAGTGCCAGAGCACCGGCCAGAAATGCACTTGCAATACGCTTGAGTTTCATATCTTTTTCCTCCCATAGGGGACGTTCTGCGTCCCGCTTCCCTCTTGATTTACCATTTTACCGTGATAAAGTGGTAAACTGTGGTTATAGAATAGCGCGTTTGCCGCCGTTTTGCAAGAGGAAACCTGTATTTTTTGCACAATGCACTGCTTTGCCCCGCCTGTAAGCCCGCTTTTTGTGGGAAAGTGTGCACATACCCCTTCCGGCTTTGCGCCTGAGGGGGTATCCATAAAAAATCCCCCTGCACTTTTTGTGCAGAGGGACATCCTGTTTTTATGATTACTGCTCCGCCATGGCCTTCAGCACCGCCTTTTGCAGGTCGGTGACCGAGATGGTGCACAGCGCCTTCAGGTCGGCGTCTGTGCCGTCTGTGGAAAGTTTGCCGATCTCCACGGCGTTTTTGCCCTTCAGGTAGCCGCACCAGCCTGCGCTGTGCTCGTACCACTCCTTGCCCAAGGCGCTTGCACTGCGCATCCCGTAGCGGTCGCCCAGCTCGTTTTTGGTGTACACCGGCTCCCGCAGGGCAGACACGGTGCCGTCCGCGCTGACGGTCAGCTCCGGCTCAGTCATATCCCCGATGGCGCTGGTCACCCGGGCATTCTCGTCCATGGTCACCACTGCCAGCGTGATTTTTGCCTGTACTTGCGCGTCCTTGTCGTCTGTGCCCGCAAGCCCCTGCGGCATTTCTGCCACCTCTACGCCCAGCTTGACCGTATCACCCCGGGCAGCGCCCAGCACCTGCGCATTCTCGCAGGCGCGGACGACAGCATCCCGGTAACGGTCCACCGCGATGGTGCAGCCGGAGAGAAGGTCTGCATCTGTTGGCTTGCCGTCCGCATCCGTTTTCAGCTTCTTCACTTCGTCCGGAGTCTTGCCCTCAAGCCAGCTGCCAAAGGCATCTGCCTGCTCTGCCCAGCCCTTTTTCAGGCCGGACACCTCTGCCAGTGGGTAGTCCTTGCCCTTCTGGCGCTTGGTGCGGGTGTCGGTGGGGGTGGTCACTTTGCCGGTGCTGTCCGCACTGACTGAAAGCTCCAGCTCATCCAGTGTCACCCCAGCCAGCTTGCCGTCTGCATCCAGCAGCACGGCAGCCGCTACGGTGTGGATGTTGCCCGCACGGTCTGTGCCGGTCGTCTCGGTCAGGACCCCCAGCCCGGTGCGCCACGCCGCGCTTTGCGCTGCACTGCTGCCCACAGAGGTGCTGCCGCTCACAGAACCGGAGCTGCTGCCGGAGTTTCCCCCGCCGCAGCCGGTCAATGTCAGTGCTGCCGCCAGCGTGCAGCACAAAAACCAACGCGATGCCTGTTTCATATCGTCACATACGCTCCCTTTCCGTGCCTGCATTGCAGACGCAGGCTTTGGAGCTAGTGTGCCCCGCCGCGCGGGTTTTATGAGCAGATGTTTACATCAGCGGGCTTAACAGCCGCAGCACGCTGTCCAGCACCGTACCCACCAGACCGGTGCGGCAGTCCGCGCACTGCACCTCCCGGCACTGGTACAGGGTGCGGCGCACATCGTCCCGCAAAGCCAGCACCTGGCTATTTTGCAGCAGCAGCACCCCGCACTCGAAGTGCAGAAACATACTGCGGTAGTCCATATTGATGCTGCCCACCACCGCCGCGCGGTCATCACTGACGCAGCACTTGGCGTGGAGAAAGCCCGGAGTGTACTCGTAGATGCGTACCCCCGCCCGCAGCAGGGGCAGATAGTACGAGCGGCTCAGCCGGAACACCAGCTTTTTGTCCGGGATGCCCGGCAGCACCAGCCGCACATCCACCCCGCGCTTGGCGGCGTTGCGCAGCGCGTCCAGCATCTCCTCGCCGATGGCAAGGTAGGGCGTATAAAAATAAACGTACTGCTGTGATTGTGCCAGAATGTCCAGATAGACCGTTTCTGCCACCGGCTCCTCGTCCAGCGGGCTGTCTGCGTAGGGCTGTACTACTCCATCGCTGGCAGGCAGCACCGCAAGCTGCGGACGGAAGGTGCTGTAATCCTGCTCAAAGGGACGGAAGGCGTTCCAGAAATCCAGAAACATTACGGTAAAGTTCCACACCGCAGCGCCCTCGATGCGCAGACCCGCGTCCTTCCAGTAGCCGAAGCGGGTGATCGCGTTGATATATTCATCGGCCAGATTGATGCCGCCGGTGTAGGCTACTTTGCCGTCTATCACCACGATCTTGCGGTGGTCGCGGTGGTTCATCACCAGCGAGAGCAGCGGCACCACCGGGTTAAAGGGAATGCAGCGGATATGCGCCCGCTCCATGCGCACCACAAAGTCCTTGGGCAGACCCAGCAGGCTGCCGAAGTCATCGTAGATCAGCCGCACGTCCACCCCCTGCGCCGCTTTGCGCCGCAGAACATCCTCTACGCCCTGCCACATCTTGCCCTGACTGATGATAAAAAACTCCAGAAAGATGCTCTTTTCCGCCTTTTCAAGGTCGGCCAGCAGTGCCGGGTACATGGCCTCACCGCAGGAAAAATACCGGGCGGTGGTGTTCTGCCATGCGGGGTAGCAGCCGTATTGGGTCAGGTAACGGCTCACGCCCCGGTTTTCATCGCCCAGCCCGGCGGTCTGTCCGGGCTGCTGAGCGCGGTCTGCCCGGTGCGCCTGCTCCACCGCCTGCATTTTGCTGCGCAGACGGCGGGAGGGCCGCTTGTTGCCAAAGGCCAGATACAGTGCCCCGCCCAGCAGCGGCAACAGCCCGATGAGGGCGATCCAGCCCACCTTATAGGCGCTGTTTTCGTCCTTGCGCACCAGATACAGAATGATCAGCAGGCTTAACCCGTTGAGCACCCCGGTGACCCACACCCGCGCCGCGCCGGTGGTGAGGGCAAAAAACACCCACGCCAGCCATGCAAGCTGCAGCGCCACCAGCACCACCGTGACCGTGATGCGGTTGAGGATGCGGTTGAAAAATTTGACGATCGGCAAACGGAACAGCATACCATCTCCCCTTTCCATGTTTCTAATACGGTTAAGTATAACGCGGTTTTTCACCCTTTGCAAGTTTTTGGTGTCGGGTGCACCGGAATTATTCCTCGTAAAAAATTCACCGGAGCGTCCGCAGATGCCCCGGTGAATCAAGATCCTATTCTATATTTTCTGCTCAGACGGTGGGTGCTTCGTTATCCTCATAGCCCACCATCAGGCCGCCGTACTCCGCATAGTAGCTGCACAGCGCGCCGCAGGTGCCTACCTCCACCTTGGCCTCCGGGAACACGGCATGGACCATGTGCTTCAGCCGCTCCGCAGCGGCAGCGTTGCAGCAGTGGTCGATGTGCACCCGGCCGTTGGTCAGGCCGTGCGCCTTCATTTCCAGCACCATGCGCTCCAGTGCGCCGTGCTCGCCGCGGCTCTTGCAAAGAACCTCCAGATCACCGGCATCGCTGGCCTGCCCGATGACCCGGATGCCCAGCATCCGCGCCACAGCAGCCACAGCGGGCTTCACGCGGCCATTGCGGGCAAGGTTTGCCAGAGATTCCAGCGCAAACAGCAGATGAGTGTGCTCATGGTACGCCCGGATCTCCTCACATACGGTATCAAAGGGCTTGCCGGCCTTGATCAGCGCCGCCAAACGCTCCACCAGCAGCCGGGACTCCGCACCAGTAGACAGGCTGTCCAGCACAAAGACCCGCGCGCCCTCGTGGCTCTGCTCGTATTCCTCGCCCGCCAGCAGCGCGGCGTTATAGGCACCGGACAGCGTACCGGTAATGGTTACAACATACACCTCGTCTGCGCCCTCGTAGGCGGTGAGCCAGTCCGAGATATTGGGGCAGGAGGTGCTGGTGCGGCCCTTATAGGTGCGCATCATCTCGGCCAGCGCGGGGGCATCCACCTCTGCGGTGTCCACATACTCCTGCTCGTCGGTCAGGATCTTCAGCGGCACGCAGGCAAACCCTACATCGGGGAGCTCGTACACATTTGCAGAGGAATCTACAACGATTTTGCTTTTCATATTTTTCTCCATTTTCATGCGGCGCACGCCGCAGTCATTCCTTTGTCCGTGACCATCATAGCAGTTTTTCAAAACCCTGTCAACTGTTTTTTCAAATTCTTTTACAAAGTTTTCGTTGCCCGTTGACCAATTTTCCAAAATGCGGTATACTATTTCACAGGCAGAAGTGCTTTTGCGGAAAGCGATTGCCCTGCCTTTGCACAAAACCAACGTTCCTGCTTGCAAAAAGTGCAGGAGCATGAACGGAACAAGATACTATGAAAGCTGAAACCAAACTCCGCGTTGCGGCGTGTGCTGCGGGCTTTGCCCTGCCCCGGTACAACGATCTCCCCTCGGTAGGGCTGTATCTGGACCAGACGGTGCAGTTCGTCAACGGCTATTTCCGCAGCTTCTGCGGGGTGGAGCTGACCCCGTCCATGGTAAGCAACTACGTCAAAAAAGGGGTGGTGGATCACCCCATCCGCAAAAAATACACCCGGGATCAGATCGCATCCCTGATGTACATTGCAGTTTCCAAGACCGTGCTCTCGATTGAAAACATCGACACCCTGTTCAAAATGCAGCGGGAGCACTGCTCCGCCGGGACAGCCTACGATATCTTCTGCGAGGAGTTAGAGACTAGTCTTTCCGTGGTGTTCGGCGGCAAGACAGCCCAGCCGGAGGCCACGCTCAACGACGAGCGTCTGCTGCTGCGCAGCACCATTTTTGCCGCGGTCAACAAAATGTATCTGGACTGCTGCTTTGATGCCTTGCGGCAGGAGCAGGCTCTGTGGTCGGATATCCTGCCGGATCTGGCGTAACAGAATAGCAGGTATAGCAGATATAGCAAAAGCCACCTGAAAAACGTAAGTTTTCAGGTGGCTTTTATGTTGGTGGAGGCGATGGGAGTCGAACCCATGTCCGAAAAGAGTTCAGCGTAGGTGTCTCCGGGTGCAGGCGATCTACAACATTCCCGCCGCGCCACGCCGATCGTCAGGCTAGCGCTTTGGTAGCTTCATGAGTTCCTGCCGGTCCGCAAAGCTTAGGTCCGTTCAGGTGCTGTGTCTAAAGGACGCCCCGACCCCACACGACACAAGAGTGGGCGGAACGCGCAGCACTCAGGCTGCGAGCAACTGATAATTATTGTTGTCAGTTAATTTTTTTGGAGGAGTTATAGAGCAGTTCCCCCACTGCTACCCGCTGCCCAGACCTCGCTCCCCCCGTCGAAACCTTTACGCCCCCATAAAAGTGCACCTTGCGATGCACGAAAAACAGGAGAAGTTCCGCTTCAGGGAAACCGTCTGAAACGATCAATAGTATTTGCCGTTGGATTTCATGGCGCGGTCGATGGAACGCTTGGCGTCGCGCTGGGCGGCGTCGGCTCGCTTGTCATAGAGCTTTTTGCCCTTGCAAAGGCCCAGTTCCATTTTTACGCGGCCATGCTTGAAATAAAGCGAGAGCGGCACCAGCGTATAGCCCTGCAGCTTGCACTGCTGGTGCAGACGCCGGATCTCACTTTTGTGCGCCAGAAGCCGCCGGACGCGCATGGGATCCTGATTGAACAGGTTGCCGTGGTCGTAAGGGCTGATGTGCATCCCCTTTACCAGCAGCTCGCCATTTTCAATATCTACCCAGCTGTCCTTCAGGTTGACCCCACCGGCCCGCAGGCTTTTCACCTCGGTGCCTTTGAGCTCCACACCGGTCTCCAGCGCTTCCAGAACAAAATATTCGTGGCGCGCTTCGCGGTTGGTGGCGATGCTCTTGGTCGCCGGGCGCTCCTTTGTGGGTGCCATGCTGCGCGCCTCCTTTCTCCGTTCCGTTTGTTGTTTCAGTATACCATTTTTTCAGGGTAATGCAAGGGCTGTTTCTGACAGAATTGTAAATTTTTACAAACTCACAGCTCTCCCCGGCCGGAAAGTGCCCGGTACAGGGTAGTCTCGTCCGCATATTCCAGGCTGGCGCCCACCGGCAGACCGGAGGCCAGCCGGGTGACCCGGATGCCCAGCGGCTTGATGAGCTTTGCCAGATACATGGCGGTAGCCTCGCCCTCCACGGTGGGGTTCATGGCCATGATGACCTCCTTCACCGTGTCGTCCTTCAGCCGCGCCAGCAGCTCCTTGACGGTCAACTGCTCTACGCCCACACCGGCCAGCGGGTCCAGCAGACCGTGCAGCACATGGTACAGGCCGTTATACTCCCGGGTACGCTCAAAGGCCTGCACGTCCCGGGGCTTTTCCACCACGCAGATCACCGAGGTGTCCCGCTTGGCGCTGGCGCACACCGGGCACAGGTCAGCGTCCGTAAAGTTTTGGCAGATGCGGCACCGATGCAGCCGGGTGTGCGCACCGCGGATGGCATCGGCCAGCGCCGCAGCGTCCTTATCCGACATACTCAGCACCTGATAGGCCATGCGGGTAGCACCCTTGCGGCCCACGCCCTGAAACTTGCCGAACTCCTCGATCAGCTTTTCCAGCGGTGCGGCAGTGTAGTCCATGGTATCTCCCCTTCCCGGCTCAGAGACCCGGAATATTCAGGCCGCCGGTCAGCTTGCCCATCTCGGCCTCGGCAGTCTCATCCACCTGCTTCACGGTGGCGTTGATAGCAGCAGCCACCATGTCTTCCAGCATCTCGATGTCGTCCGGGTCCACAGCCTCGGGCTTGATGGTGATGGACAGCACCTCATGCTTGCCGTTCATCTTCACGGTCACCATCTCACCGGCGGCGCTGCCGGTGTACTCGGCGGCTTCCAGCTCGGCCTGCTTGGCCTTCATGTCCTCCTGCATCTTCTGGGCCTGACGCATCAGGGCGTTCATATCGGGGCGGCCAAAGCCTGCGGGCATTCTTGCTTTCATAATGGCATTCTCCTTTATTATAAACAATTTTTATCGCTTTTTGCGGGCGGTATCCTCAATGCTGACCTCTAACCCCAGCTTTTCCAGCGCCAGAAGGGACTGCTCCGCGTTGGAGGCGGTCTTTCCGGCCGTTTTGGGCTCGTAGGGGCCGATGGGCACCGGCACGCCGGATACCTCGGCGATCAGCTTTTTGATCAGCTTCTGGCTGTCCTTGTTCACCCGGATAAAATCCCGGAAAGTCTTGCCGCCGTCGATCAGCACGCGGGTACCGTCAAAGTAAGCCTTGGACTTGCGCAGATACATATACAGCATGGGGTCGATGCCTTCCAGCTTCTGCACGATCTGCCCCCAGTACGGAAAGGGGTTCGTGCCCTGCTGCGCCACGCTGCGGGGCTTGGTCAGCACCGGGTCGGCAGGGTGCTCCTGCACCGGGGCAGGCGGTTCCTCTGCCGCAGGAGCCGACTGCGCGGGTTCTGCGGGGGCGGGCTGCTCTGGCTGACTGACCGGCTCCGGCTCCTCCGGCGGCGGTGCCTGCGGTGCAGGCTCGTCCCACGGCAGGGCGGCATCGCTCTGCTGTACCGGCGGTTCCTCTGGCATGGGCGGCAGCTCCTCCGCAGGGGCGGGCGGCGCTTCCTGCGCGGCAGGCTGCGGAGGCGTCTGCTGCACAGCAGGGGCAGGTTCTGTTCCTGCTGCCGGGGTCTGGGGTGCGGTTGCTGCGGGGGCAGGCTGCACCGGGGCGCTGGCAAAGGGCTGCACCGCTGCCGCAAAGGGACGGGGTGCTTCCGACTGTGCCGTGCGGGCAGGGGCTGCCTGTACCGTTACCGCCTGCATCTGCTGGGGCGGCTCGGACAGGCTGAACAGTGCCAGTTCCAGCTCGATGCGCTGGTCGCTGCCACGGGTCATGTGCTCCAGCGCCGTGCCCAAAGTGCGGATGGCGCGGATGGCTTCTCGCTGCCCCATCTCCGGGCCTTTTTGCAGGTACAGCGC
>OLAO01000123.1_pt1 | contig 11180 bp, 9 predicted proteins | sample 1607351 | NCBI WGS metagenome assembly OLAO01 (sample SAMN02674597, study PRJEB24791) | human gut metagenome, SKBSTL013 | isolation source: stool | host: Homo sapiens | place: USA
TTGTGGCTTGTCGCTTATTTGTCGCTTAAATCTGCAATAAGACACTGAAAAATAGCAGAAGAAATTAGAAGATTGCCTGTTGAAAAACGGCGGGTGTATGCTATACTATTATTTGTATTATTGTACCTGAAAGGTAAGGTCAGGCTATGGACAAGTACATTTTGGAACGGGATGGACAGTTAGACTTTTATAAGGTCTTTTTGCCCCGTGTCAATCCCGCTTTAGATATTGATGAAATACTTGCAGACAATAACGATGGGGTTATCAACGGAAACTTGCTTGAATTCAAGTTGCACGTTACCGATTTGAACGCCGTTCTTTTCCAATGTATTAAATACCTGTCTGCCTTGCGCGTCAAAGGCAAGCCCGTTCCGGCGAATATTTTGATTATCGATGTAAACGCCGCCACGCTTTGGCTGTACCGCTCCGCGCCGTATTTGTCGGATATTGAAAAGCTGTATTTCGGCGGCGCATCAAAGGACAATAGTGGATTTATCGGTTGCAACGCTGAAACAGTGTTGCACTTTGATAAACCGCTTGACGTGGAAAGCATTGTTACCCTGCTCAAAGAATGCAACTATACAAAGATACACATTGATGAAAATTGCATTGTTGGGTGGGCTATGTCCTTTTACAAAGCAGTACCAATGGCGCGGAAAGAAGATTTCCTTGGTGATGATACAGGCAAGCACAAAACAATCGGGGAAATTAGAAAACCCGTTCATTTTGAACGGTACATTTACCCTTATACCGGGCAAACAAATGTCAAATTTAATTATTTGATGGATAAGCTAAATGACACGCTTCAGAAAAAGAACTTGGGGGCATTTTACACGCACAAGCTGTATGCCGAAAAGTCCCTTGAATTGGTGCGGGCTGCAATCGCCCGTGTTCCCACCGGAAATGACTATATCATTCTTGACAGGTGCGCCGGAACAGGAAACCTTGAAGCAGGTTTGACAGACGAGGAACTTTCACATTGTGTTGTTTCAACAGTAGAATATTATGAGTACAAGGTACTTCAAGAATTGTTAGGGGCAAAGGTTCGGCACATTATCCCGCCTATTGAAATGACAGACACATTTAACACCGGGCTAGTTTCGGGCGCAGACGCTTTAAGCAAAGAATATATAGAAAATCCGGTCATAAAGCAATACATTGCCAACCCACAATGCACGATTATATTGTTTGAAAATCCACCGTATGCAGAAACAACTTCTGCCGAACACCAACGACAGGGACAAAGCAAAAAATCATCTACTTGGAAACAAAGCTATGTAGTAACTGAAATGAAAAAAGAAGTCAAAGGAACAGCGTCCAACGATTTAGGAAACGTTTTCATTTGGTCTGGTTTTAAATATTATTTGCGGCAACCAACAGATAGCTATATAGTGTATTCTCCTGTCAAGTATTGGAAAGCGCAACATTTAATTGACAGGAAATTTGTCAAAGGATTTGCATACAATCGCCGCCATTTTCACACTAATATTGACGCTTGCATTATGTGCGCATATTGGCAAAATATAGCTGACAGCAGAAAGGAAATTGAAATAGCGGCTTATGATATAGACGATAACACAGGCACGTTGGTTTCGTGTGGACTGCTCCCTGTAAAACAGGTCTTTACAACATACAGCAAAATATATTATGACAAACGCCCTATACCAGATGAGCAGCGGACGGGTATTCTTGCAGGGTTAAATGGTCTTGAAAAGGTAGGCGGCAAACAACGAAACAAGCCCGCAACCGCACCCGATATAATGGGATATATGGTCGCACACAGTTCGGGATTTGATAACCCAGACTTGGATTCTAGCCTTTTGATAGCGGCTCGCTATGATGGAAACGGCTTTTTCCTGCGTAAAGATAACTATCTTGAAAAACTTCCTATGTTTTGCGCTTCACGCTATATTACATATAACAGAGCATGGACGGAACGTGCCCGCATTATGAAGTCGGCGGACGGCGCGGACAGATACAATGCGGACGTTGCAAGTGGTAAACTTGCGCAATTCCTCTTGAAATGCCTGCTTTTCACCTGTACAGAAATGCAGAACCATATGCGCACATTCACGGGGAGCGATGGGCGGTTTTATCGCGATGAACTTTGCCTTGACGGTACGAACGGAAAAACAATCGCCCTGCGCGATATAAAGGGGCTTATCCCCGGTGATATGGAAAAGGCTATTTTGAATCAATGGGAAACGGTTCTGCAATGGGCAAAGAAAGCAGAAAACTATAGCCCTTCTTTGACATATGGTGTATATCAGATTTACGCTGAACTGGATACATCGCACGTTGACGAAACGACGGGCAATACAATTTGGGATAACGTGGAATTGCATACTGCTCTTGCGGGCTTGAAAACGCTTGTCAAAGACTATTACAATTCTGAAATCGTCCCAGTGCTTTTTGAATATGAGTTTATAAAATAACAAAAACGGCGGCAGGCTTTTGGAGTTTGCCGCCATTTCATTTGTTTTTTCGCTTGCAATACAGCTTCAAGTCTGCCTTGTAGCTCTCGAACGGGTCGATGTGGACAATATCGTACTGCACGCCCCGGAACAGTATCATGTGGCTTGTGGTAAGGTTAGCCCGGTAGCCGATTTGAAACAGCGCAAACAAAAAGCAGGCAGTGTCGTGGAAAGGAGGAGGAAAGCGACACTGCCTGCTGTATAGGAACCCCTGAACATTGCGGCTTGATCAGGAGGGATTTGGTAGTCTGTCCGCCGTTCTGGCTATTGCCTCGCATAGAAACGGGAGACAGTTTTTTATGGGCCTGCTGTGCGCCGCTGCTGCGGCCGCACCTGCAGGGAAATGTGCCTGCATGGGCTTTTGCGGGGAGAACCTTTCGGAGGTTATGGGGGATGTCCGTTCCGTTCTCCCTGAGTGCACCCTTATTATGCCAGACAATCGTGGCAATTCTTTGTGGTAAATTTGAACAGTTTGCAAATATTGCAGTTTGCGTTTATAATGTCCGAGCAACATCCGCAAACTGCATATCGCAAATATGCCGTTTTGACAGGCACTGTTTTTGAAAATTGCGATAAACGCCCTGCCTATAAAAAAGACTGCTGAAAAGTCCGCGCTTCTCAGCAGTCTGAATCTGTAATTTTTTTGCGTTACACCCCAAAGAACTCCTTGGCGATGTCGGCGCTGCGCTTGGCGTCCTTGGCGTACCAGTCCGCGCCGATCTTCTCAGCGTATTCCGGGGTCAGCACGGCACCGCCCACCATGATCTTGCAGTCGAGCTTAGCGGCGTGCAGGGCGGCGATGGTCTCCTCCATGCTTTTCAGGGTGGTGGTCATCAGCGCCGAAAGGCCTACCAGATGCACGTCCTTTTCCCGCACGGTGTCCACCACCGTCTCCACCGGTACGTCCCGGCCAAGGTCCAGTACCTCAAAGCCGTAGTTTTCCAGAATGACCCGGACGATATTCTTGCCGATGTCGTGTACATCGCCCTTGACGGTGGCAAGGACGATACGCCCCTTGCTGGCGCTGCCCTCGCCCTTTTGGGCAATGGCGGTCTTGATCTCCTCAAAGGCGCTCTGGGCGGCGCTGGCAGCCTGCAGCAGCTGTGGCAGGAACAGGGTGCCTTTTTCGTACTTGGCACCCACGATGTCCAAAGCGGGGATCAAGGCTTCGTCCACCACCTCCAGCGGCTGTTTTTCCGCCAGCAGGGTGCGGGTATGGGCGGCGGCGTCACCCTTCAAGCCCTTTTCCACCGCTTTCATCAGGGCAGCGTAGGGACCGGTGAGTTCTGCTTCGGCGGCACTGGCGGCAGGCACGGCTTTTGCAGCCTGTGCCAGCGCGGTGCTGGCAGGCACACGGTCGGCAAAGCGCTCGATGTACTTTGTGCTCTGCTTGTCCCGGTTGGTCAGCACGTTGTAGGCGTACACCGCCGCCATCATCTCCTCGCTGGAAGGGTTCATGATGGCAAGGTCCAGCCCGGCGTACATGGCCATGGTCAAAAAGGTGGTGTTCAGGTAGGTGCGGCATGGCAGACCAAAGCTGATGTTGGACACGCCCAGCACGGTGCGCACTCCCAGCTCCTTTTTGCAGGCTTCCAGCGCTTGTACCGTGGCCAGCACATCCTCCTGCTGGGCGCTGGCGGTCAGGGTAAGGCAGTCGATGTAGATATCTTCCCGAGGGATGCCTGCTGCCAGCGCTGCCTCGGTGATGCGGCGGGCAATGGCCACGCGGTCTGCGGCTTTGGGCTGGATGCCTTTTTCATCGATGGCCAGTCCCACGATGGCGGCACCGTACTTCTTGCACAGCGGCAGGATGGCGGCAAGCTTTTCCGGCTCGCCGTTGGTGGAGTTGACGATGGGCTTGCCGTTGTACACCCGCAGACCCCGCGCCAGCGCCTCCACGTTGGAGGAGTCCAGCTGCAAAGGCAAACTGGTCACGCTTTGCAGCGCCTTGACCACCTGCTCCATCAGCACCGGCTCGTCCACGCCGGGCGCGCCCACGTTCACGTCCAAGATCTGCGCCCCAGCCTCTGCCTGACTGACGGCCTGTTCCAGCACATAGTTCATGTCGCCTTCCCGCAATGCCTGCTGGAAGCGCTTTTTGCCGGTGGGGTTGATGCGCTCGCCCACCACCGTGATGCCGTCTACCGTGACCGTGTCCACCGGGGTGCACAGCACTGAGGGCATCCGGTGCGCGGGACGCCCCGGGGTGCAGCCTGCAAAGGTGCCGTTGAGCAGCTTGATGAACTCCGGGGTGGTGCCGCAGCAGCCGCCGGCGGCAAACAGGTGCAGCTCCCGGTAGGGCTTCATCTGCAAGGCAAACAGCTGCGGGGTGATGTCGTAGCCGCTGCCGTCTGCCCGGGGCAGACCGGCGTTGGGCTTGACGAACACCGGGAAGTTGCCGGGTACAGCCTCGGCCAGCCGCTTTGCCATGGGGAAGATCTCTTTGGGTCCCAGCGAGCAGTTGATGCCCACGGCGTCTGCCCCCAAGCCCCGGGCGGTGGCGGCAAAGCTTTCCACTGTGCAGCCGGTAAAGGTGCGCCCGCCCGCTTCAAAGCTCATGCTGGCCAGAATGGGCAGATGAGTATTCTCCTTGGCAGCCAGCAGGGCGGCCTTCAACTCGTACAGGTCGGTATAGGTCTCAAAAAAGATCAGGTCTGCCCCGGCGGCTTCGCCTGCCTTGACGATGCGGGCATACTCGGCCACAGCATCCTCAAAGGCCAGCGTTCCGCTGGGCTCCAGCAGCTCGCCCAGCGGGCCTACGTCCAGCGCGGTCAGCGCACCGTAGGGCGCACAGGCGCGCTTGCAGTTTTCAATGCCTGCGGTGATGACCTGCTCCAGCGTGTAAGCACTGCCTGCCAGCTTGTGGGCAGAAGCGCCGAAGGTGTTGGCGTTGACGATGCGGCTGCCCGCCGCAGCGTACTGCCCATGGATGCCCTCGATGAGCGCCGGATCGGTGATGTTCAGCTCCTCCGGGCGTGCGCCCAGCTTGAGCCCGGCAGCTTGCAGCATGGTGCCCATGCCGCCGTCCAGCAGGATGGTATTGCTCTGTCTGAAAAGTTCATTCACTTGCACAGGTCTTTCCCCTCTTTCTGTATTCGCAGCGGGTGCGCAGCACACAATGGCCGCACCCGGCCAGTTGCCCCTTTACCGGGTGGTCGCTGACCCCAAGCAGGGCGGTCACGCTCTTGCGCGGGGTCATCAGGTTGGTGTCGGTGACGCACAGCCCGGCCTTGCGCACGGTGTCCAGCGCCGCTGCCACCAGCGGCTGCACCGCGATGTCCCAATCGCCGTAGCCGGGCGAAAAGCGCCCGGTCAGATACTTTCCCTCGGTCGCCGCCCACTGGCGCAGCTGCGCCTCGGCGGCATCGGCGGCCTGCTCGGCCAGTGCGCTGCCCAAGGCATCGGAGGCTACCCCGGCGGCAATGTCGCCAACACCTGCCCGGCGGATCTGGGCATCCACCCCGGGGCCCAGCGTCACCGCCAGCAGAATGGCCTGCCCGCAGCCTGCCAGATGCTTGTGCACATCCTCGCCGGGCAGAAGTCCGGCCTCGGTCAGGGCGGGGGTGTCTGCCAGCAGCCACACCGCCCGGGGCATCGCCGCCGCCAGCAGCGGCACGGCGCATTTTTGCAGCAGTGCCAGCGTGGCGGCGTCCGGCTCGCCGTGCGCGCCGAAATACCGCGCCGCCTGTACAAGATCTACGGCCTGCGGTTTTTCTATCGCCAGCGGGCGTGGTACACCGATCGCCATAGGCCGCACCTCCTTACTTCGCTCGAATAAAGTACTATTCAGTATACCGCACTTGTAGGCTTTTATCAATCCCGCAAAAGGGGAGGAAATAGAAAAAGGCTGCTCTGTTTTTTGAAAGCGGCCTTGCAGTGTGCGCAGTTTTTGCACACTTTCAGATATCCTCCCGGCAATTTCAACAACAAAACAAAAACGCACGCCGATCCTTATCGAATCAACGTGCGTTTGCAGGATCGGAGTGGCGAGACTCGAACTCGCGGCCTCCTGCTCCCAAAGCAGGCGCGCTACCAACTGCGCAACACCCCGACATCTGGCGGCACGGCTGCACCGCCAGAATATAGTATATCGTTTTTTGCGCGGTTCGTCAATATGGAATCCGCAGTTAGGGGCATCGGTGCTTTTCGACTTTTTCAGCCAATAAAAGCAGCAGTGAGGAAGCGGGCGATGACAGGCATCTTTTGCAAAAGGCGAGGTTTTGGTGCAACTGCCGAAAAGCGGATGCAAAAACTGGACAGAACACAAAATTTGTTGCGCTCTAGTTGCAAGCAAGCCGGAAAGGTGCTATCATAACACTATATCGCCGGGAAGTGCGGCGGTGGGAAATTAGACAGAGGCAGAAAAGAAAGGCACGGCGTAAGCGATGACGATACAGGAATGCTATAAAAAGATGGGCGCAGACTATCAGGAGGTGCTGGGACGGCTGCACAACGAAGCCATGATCGGCAAATTTGTGCGGATGTTTTTGCAGGACGACAGCTTTCAGATCCTGGAGGATGGGCTGCGCAGGGGAGACGTAAAAGAGGCGTTCCGCGGAGCGCATACCCTCAAGGGCGTCTGCCAGAATCTTGGCTTTTCCAACCTGTATGCGCCCGCCTATACCCTGACCGAAACCCTGCGCGCCGGGCAGCTGGAGGGCACACAGGAGCAGTTTGCAAGGGTGGAAGAGCAGTATCAATGCACGATGGACGCCATCCGTGCACTGGACTAAAAATCAATACGGTGCCGGGCGGCTTTCGGGCTGCCCGGCATTGTTCTTTTACAGGATATGCCTGAAGGCACAGAACCGCCCCTTGTACCGCCGCGTAGTTTGCGGTATGATAGACAAAAAAGAGGGAAGGAGACCCCATTATGTCCAAACATATCCTTGTCTGTCTGCCCATCAGCGCAGAGCAGAGGATCCGCATTGAGGCGGTGCAGGGCTTTGCATATCGCTTTACAACCCCGGACACCGCCACGGTGGAGGATGCCCTGTGGGCAGATGCCGTGCTGGGCAATCTGCCGGTGCCGCTGATCCGGCAGAACGGCCATCTGGAGTGGTTTCAGTCCAACGCAGCGGGCCCCAATAACTATCTGGAGCCGGGGGTGCTGCCGGAGGGCTGCATCGTGACCAACGCCACCGGTGCTTACGGTCTGGCCATCAGCGAATGTATGCTGGCAATGTGGCTCAGCCTGCTCAAGGAGCTGCCCACCTACCGGGACAACCAGCGGGAGCACCGCTGGGCACCCACCGGCCACTTTGTGGGCAGCATTGCGGGCAGCCGGGTGCTGTGCGTGGGCATGGGCGATATCGGCTCGAACTTTGCCCGGCGGGCGCATGCGCTGGGTGCCGAGGTGGTGGGCGTGCGCCGCACCGTGCACCCGGATACTCCCTGCCCGGACTACTGCACCCGTGTGGTGGCGCAGAGCGCATTGGACGCAGAGCTGCCGCAGGCCGACCTTGTGGCGCTGAGCCTGCCCGGCACGCCGGAGACACTGCATCTGTTCGGCGCAGAGCGGCTGGCGCTCTGCAAGCCCGGTGCCATTCTGCTCAATGTGGGGCGCGGCACTGCCGTGGACGGCGAGGCGCTGGCAGCCGCCGTGCACAGCGGGCAGCTTTCCGGCGCAGGGCTGGACGTGACCGACCCCGAGCCGCTGCCGCCGGAGCATCCTCTGTGGGCAGAACCGAACGTGATCATCACACCCCATGTCACCGGCGGCTTCAGCCTGCCCAAGACGCTGGACAACATCGTGGATATCTTTGTGCACAACCTCAAGCGCTATGCCGCCGGCCAGCCGCTGGATAACCAGATGGACCGCCGCACCCAGTACGCCAGCGGCGCACGGCTGCAAAGCACGCTGTAAAAAGCAAAAACTGCCGCACAACTGTGCGGCAGTTTTTGTTTTTGTAGTTTACAGCATCACTGCGCCTGTGCAAGGCAGGCGTCCATGGCGGTAAAGATGGCCTCGCTGGTCATGGTGGAACCGGTGATGGCGTCCACACCGGCGGTGGAGCCGGTCTGTGTCAGCTGGGCAGCCAGCGTCTCGGCAGCTTTGCCGCCCAGCGCCGGGGTCTCGGCAGAGGCGTCCGCCTGTACGGCGGTCACCTTGCCGCCGGTCACGGTGACCGTGACGGTCACTTCACTCAGGCAACCCTGCGCAGAGGAGGTGTAGCTGCCATCGGTCAGGGGAGCGGCGTTGTCGGCGGCGGGTACGGTGCCGGTGTTGTGGATATACAGGTTCAGCACAATGCCCATCAGCACGGTGGCCACCAGCATGAGCAGGATATTACGGGTCATTTTTGCGGTCATGGTATGGTATCTTCTCCTTGGGGATGATTATTTTGCGGGCTTGAAGCTGTCGCGCAGAGTGACTACCCGGTTGTACACGCCGGGGTTCTTGCTGTCCGGGGTAAAGAAGCCGGTGCGCACGAACTGGAACTTTTCGCCGGGCTTTGCGTCCTTCAGGCTCTCTTCCAGCTTGCAGCCGGTGCGCACGGTGACGCTTTCCGGGTTCAGGTAGTCCTTGTAGTCACTGCCCTCGGGAATGCCGTTCATGTTGGCCTCGGTGAACAGCTTGTCGTACAGGCGCACCTCGGCGTCCACGCAGTGTGCGGCGCTTACCCAGTGGATGGTGCCCTTGACCTTGTGGCCGTCGGCGGGGTTGCCGTTGCCGGTCTCGAGGTCGGCAGTGCAGTGGATGGCGGCGATGCTGCCGTCGGCGTTCTTGTCCACGCCGGTGCACTTGACGATATAAGCACCCATCAGGCGTACCTCGCCGTCCACGGTCAGGCGCTTGAACTTGGGAGGCGGAACCTCGGCAAAGTCCTCGGCATCGATCCACAGCTCGCGGGTAAAGGCTACCTTGCGGGTGGTGGTATCGTTGGCCTCGCGGTTGGGGTTGTTGGCCACGTCAAAGTATTCGGTCTTGTCGGCAGGGTAGTTGTCCACCACCAGCTTGACAGGCTCCAGCACGGCAATGCGGCGCTGTGCGGTCAGGTCCAGCTCGCTGCGGATGCAGGCTTCCAGCTGACGCATATCGATCAGGTTGTCAGACTTGGAGATGCCTGCTTCCCGCACGAAGGTGAAGATGGAGGTGGGGGTGTAGCCGCGGCGGCGCAGACCGCACAGGGTGGGCATACGGGGATCGTCCCAGCCGTCCACGATGCCCATCTCCACCAGCTCGCGCAGGTAGCGCTTGCTCATGACCGTGTTGGTCATGTTCAGGCGGGCGAACTCGCGCTGCTTGGGGAACTCGGCACCGAAAATGTTCTCGATGACCCAGTTGTACAGCGGGCGATGGTTCTCGAACTCCAGACTGCACATGCTGTGGGTGATGCCCTCGATGGCGTCCTGGATGGGGTGGGCGAAGTCGTACATCGGGTAGATGCACCACTTATTGCCCTGACGGTGATGCTCGGCGTACTTGATGCGGTAGATGGCCGGGTCACGCATATTCATGTTGGGGCTTGCCAGATCGATCTTGGCACGCAGGGTCTTTTCGCCCTCCTTGAACTCACCGGCACGCATCCGGCGGAACAGGTCGAGGTTTTCTTCCGGGCTGCGGTCGCGCCACGGAGAGGGGCGGGAGGGCTTGCCGGCATCGGAGCCGCGGTACTCGCGCATCTCCTCGCGGGTCAGGTCATCCACATAAGCCTTGCCCTCGGTGATCAGCTTCTCAGCGTACTCGTAGCACTTGTCAAAGTAATCGCTGCCGTAGAAGATGCCGCCGTTGGGGTCGGCACCCAGCCAGTGCAGGTCCTCGATGATGCTGTTGACATACTCCTCACCTTCGCGGGCGGGGTTGGTGTCGTCCAGACGCAGGTTGAACTTACCGCCGTACTGGTTTGCAATGGACCAGTTGATGTAGATGGCCTTGGCACTGCCGATGTGCAGATAGCCGTTGGGCTCGGGCGGGAAGCGGGTATGGATCTCGCGGATCTTGCCCTCGGCAAGGTCGGCATCAATGATATCCGTCAGAAAGTTTTTATCAGCCATGAAGTTTCCCCCTGTCAGGGCAGCAGTGTGCCCTCTTCTCATATATGGTATATAATACACCATTTCCGTGATTTCTTCAAGAGAAAGCATCAAAAGGCGCTTTCTGCCGGCATTTTTGGCAACTTTGGCCGCATCCCTTGACAGTATCGGTGAAGGAGAGTATATTTCTGCGTGGTGCACGGTCAATTTTGCATCATTTCATATAGGAGGAACCCCATGAACAGTTTAAAAGAAGCATTCAGCAAGCAGAATCTGCTGAAGAATTTAAATTTCTTTGGCGAGCTCAACCTCGGTCTGATCCTCACCGCCGTGGGCATCGTCTATTTCAAGAACCCCAACCATTTCGCCTTCGGCGGCACATCCGGCCTGTCCATCCTGCTGGCCGACCTGTTCCCCAAGATCAATGTGGGCGGCTTTATGTGGATCATCAACCTAGTGCTGGTGGTGCTGGGGTTCGTGTTCCTCGGCGTAAAGTGCATGGGCTGGACCATCTATTCGTCCTTTGCCCTGTCCTTTTTCGTGTCGGTGTGCGAGTGGCTGTACCCCTCGGGTGTGTCCATGAGCGGCGATGCCATGCTGGACCTGGTGTTTGCGGTGTTCCTGCCCGCGCTGGGTGCGGCCATCGTGTTTGACATCGGTGCATCCACCGGCGGCACCGACATTGTGGCCCTGATCCTGGCCAAATATACCTCGATGGAGATCGGCAAG
>OLAO01000127.1_pt1 | contig 11109 bp, 8 predicted proteins | sample 1607351 | NCBI WGS metagenome assembly OLAO01 (sample SAMN02674597, study PRJEB24791) | human gut metagenome, SKBSTL013 | isolation source: stool | host: Homo sapiens | place: USA
CGATGGCCGAAAGCGGCAAAAAGGTGGCTCTGGTGGATTGCGACCTGCGCAAGCCGGTGCTGCACCGCTATCTGAAGGCCGGTCACAACGTAAAGGGCGTTTCCAACGTGCTGTCCAACCAGTGCACGCTGGACGAGGCGCTGCATGAACTGAAGGAAATGAATCTGACCTTCCTGCCCGCCGGTACCCCGCCGCCGAACCCCTCCGAGATGCTGAGCCAGCCGCAGATGCAGGCCATGGTCAACACCCTGCGGGAAAAGTTCGATGTGGTCATCTTTGATGCACCCCCGGTGTCCGTGGTCACCGATGCAGCCGTCATCGGCCGCTATGTGGACGGCGCGGTTTTCGTTGTGCGCTCGGACTACGCCCCCGCCGATGCGGTGCGCGGCGCAGTGAAAAAGCTGCAGGATGCCGGTGTCCGGGTGCTGGGCAGCGTGCTGACCCGCTACGACATGAAGAAGGCACTCAAGGGCTCCAGCTACGCATACAGCTATGCTTACAACTACAACTATGCCTACGGCAAGCAGGATGCCACTGCCGGTAAATAATAAGGAAGCACTGCTATGACCGATCTGCATTGTCACATTCTGCCCGGCATGGATGACGGCGCAAAGGATACAGCAGTCTCGCTGGAGCTGCTGCGCAGGGAATACGAGGACGGTGTGCGCAATATTGCGTTCACCAGCCACTTCAACAGCGAGCGTACCACAGTGGAAGCCTTTACGGTAAAGCGGCAGGCTGCCTTTGAACAGCTGACCGCAGCGCTGGAGGGGCAGCCCATGCAGTTTGATTTCAAACTGGGGGCGGAGGTGTTCTTCTCGCCCGGCCTGTGCGAGCTGGACACCCGGGCACTGTGTATGGGGGACACCGCTTATCTGCTGCTGGAATTCCCCACCACCCACAAGCCGCATTTTATCCGGCAGACCCTGTACAATCTGCAGCAGCAGGGCATCGTGCCGCTGATTGCGCATATCGAGCGCTACCCCTATGTGCTGGAGGATCCCACCCTGCTGTACGACTGGGTAGCCGCCGGTGCCTATGCGCAGATCAACGCAGGAGCACTGCTGGAGCCTAAGCTCTGCAAAAAGTTGTGTAAGTTCATCCAGTGGGGATTGGTTCATGTCATCTCCACCGACACCCATTCCCCGGACAAGCGCCCGCCCCGCATGGCGCAGGGTGTGCAGCAGCTGGAAAAGCTGCTGGGCAGGGAAGCTGCTGCCCGCATCGTGCGCAACGGCGATGAACTGTTCCATGATCAGGAACTGGACGCGGCGACCCTGCATCAGCCCAAAAAGTTTTTGGGCATGTGGGTCTGATCCTAAAGTAAGGAGAAAACTGCCCGGGCAGAGAATTACTCTGCCCGGGCAGCGGATTTTGGTATGAAGAAAAATAAGGTCCTGAAAATCGTGTTGATCGTGCTGGGCGCGCTGGTGGCTCTGCTGGCAGCAGCTGTTCTTGGCGTGCTGTTCTACCTCCACAGTATGGCAGCCGGTATTCCTGAAACTCTGCCGGATGCCCCGGCGGACAGCACACAGGTCACCCTGACGGATGATGAGATCGATAAGCTGCTCAGTGGTGAGATCACGCTGGAGGAACTGGCAGATGAAGCCGCCGCGTCCGGCAGCGGGGAACAGGAGGCATCCGCCAGCGCTCCGCAGCAGGAGACAGGTGCGGTTTCCTCCCCGGCGAATTCTGATACTTCTCCGGCGGCATCTGCCTCCCGGACGGAGAGCAGCAGTACAGCGTCCTCCAGCAAGCAGGAGACTGCCGGTACAGCCAATTCCGGTACAAAAAAACCGTCGTCCTCCTCCGGCAAACGGGAAGCCTCCTACGAGGCCGAGGTTAAGGCGCTGCTGAAGCAGCTGTACAGCGTCAAGGCACGCGCCGAGGCAGAGCTGAACAGCTGCATTGCCGGAGCAAAGGCAGAGTTCAAATCGCTGCCGGAGTCTCAGCAGACACAGGCGCGCAAGATCTCCATCGTGCTGGCCAGAAGCGGCAGACTGTACGCGATGCAGGCCTCCTATGATAAGGAAGTGGAGAGCATCGTCAGCCAGATGCGCGCCATTCTGACCGCCAACGGCCAGAGCACCGCACTGGCGGATCAGGCCATGGCCTCCTATAAGGCACAGAAGAGCGCCATGTACTCCCGGCTGACCGCAAAACTGTACTCCTGACCCGCAAAACGACCACGGACCATCCGCAGCACATCTCCCGGGCACTGACTGTGCCGGAAAGGGGCTGCGGATGGTTTTGTTTTGCCTTTTTGCTGTAATATGGAGAAAAATGCCAAGGACATGGAGGGATGACTCTGCGGCAGAGACGCTGCCTTTTACGCCGACAGGGGAGGGCGGATTGTACGCGCCAACGGAACAATCCCCCAAAAGGCCGGAAAAGTAGCACTTTTACCTACTAATATACAGGAAATTTGTATAAAGTATAAGATTTCACTCATGCTTTGCTATAATGAAGTGAATTCTTTTCATGTAAATTGACAAAAATCGTGGTTATCCTTATAATAGATAGAGTGTTTCTCGGGTATGGACGATGGTGTTTGTGCAACCGCAAGATGCCATCGTTTTATTATTCGCTTTTCTGTCCGCGTGCCAAGGACAGACGTCCGCTATGTGTGAGGCTGGCGGACTGCGGGAAAGTGTGGCTCGGCCTGAGAGCAAAAACAGTAATTCATTGATAGGATTGGAGTGGCATCAAACGATGGCAAAGTACATCATCAAGCGTGTCGCAATGGGTATCTTCAGTATCTTCATTGTGGCTACGGTTACCTTTTTTGTCATGAACTTGGTCCCCGGTGGCCCGTTCGTGGCAGAAAAGTCCATCAGTGCCGCTGCTCAGCAGGCTCTGGCCGAAAAGTATGGTCTGGATAAGCCGCTGGGTGTGCAGTACGTCAACTATATGAAGGGCCTTCTGCACGGCGATCTGGGTCTGAGCCTGCGTCAGCGCGGACGTACCGTGAACCAGATCATTGCCAGCAAGCTGCCGGTGTCCTGCCGTCTGGCAGGCATTGCAGTGGTTGTGGCTCTGTGCGTGGGCATCCCGCTGGGCTGCATTTCGGCCTATAACCGTGGTAAGTGGCTGGATAACCTCATTATCGTGTTTGCAACCTGTGGCATCGCGATCCCCAGCTTTATTTCCAGCGTGCTGCTTTTGTACCAGTTTGGTATGAACATGAAGGTGCTGCCCACCGTTGGTCTGAACAGCGCAGCCGCCTATATCATGCCGGTCACCGCACTGGCCATCTATCCCTCGGCTTATATCACCCGTCTGATGCGCTCCAGCCTGCTGGACGTTATGGGTCAGGACTATATGCGCACCGCACGCGCAAAGGGCGTTTCCCAGTTCATGATCCTGTTCAAGCACGCACTGCGCAACGCCATTCTGCCTGTCATCACCTACGTCGGCCCCATGCTGGCCGGCCTGATGACCGGTTCCTTCGTGGTGGAAAAGATCTTCTCCGTGCCCGGTCTGGGCCGCGACTTCGTGTCTGCCATCACCAACCGTGACTACACCATGATCATGGGCACCACCATTCTGCTGTCCAGCATGGTCATTATTGCAAACGTGATCGTGGATATCCTGTACAAGATCATCGACCCGCGTATCAAGCTGAAGTAAGAGAGGAGCGATTTTCATGGAAAACATTAAAAAGAATCCGCTCAGCCTGCAGCTCAATGCGGAGGATTTTCTGCCCGCCAGCAATGAGGAAAAGCAGAGTCTGGTGGTCATGCGCGAGAGCGTCAACTTCTGGAAGGACGGTATCCGCCGCCTGAAGAAAAACAAGATCGCCATGGTCAGCTTTGTGTTCATCATTGCCATTGCTATCTTTGCCTACATTCTGCCCGCCGTGTGGCCCTACAGCTACTCCGAGCAGGTGAAGGGCAGCAACAATCTGGCACCGTTCGAGTACTCTGCCGCTGAGCAGGCCCGCATCGATGCCGGCGAAAAGGTGTTCCCGCACATTCTGGGCACCGACCGTATGGGCCGTGACTTTGCGGTGCGTATCATGATGGGCACCCGCGTCAGCCTGTCTGTCGGTCTGATCGCCTCTGTGCTGGTGCTGATCATCGGCGCTACCTACGGCGCAGTTTCCGCCTTTGCCGGCGGCTGGGTGGATAATATCATGATGCGTATTACAGATATTCTGTACACCATCCCCGATATTCTGCTGATCATCCTGCTGGGCATGGCCCTGAAGGACCCGCTGGACAAGCTGTCCACACAGCCTGGCTTTAAGTGGATGCAGACGCTGGGCCCCAACATGATCTCCATCTTCATCATCTTTGCTCTGCTGTACTGGGTCGGCATGGCGCGTATCGTCCGCAGCCAGATCCTGATCCTGAAGGAGAGCGAGTATGTTACCGCTGCCCGCGCACTGGGCGCATCCAGCGGCCGTATCATCAAAAAGCATCTGCTTACCAACTGCATTGGTACTCTGATTGTTACCACCACCCTGCAGATCCCGGCCTCCATCTTCACCGAGAGCTACCTGAGCTTCATCGGTCTGGGTGTTGCAGCTCCGCTGCCCTCTCTGGGTTCTCTGGCTACCGATGCTGTTAAGGGCATGAACACCTATCCCCATCTGCTGATCGCCCCCGCACTGATGATCAGCGTGATGATCCTTGTGTTCAACCTGTTCGGCGATGGCCTGCGCGATGCCTTTGACCCGAAGCTGAAGAATTGATGAGGTGAACGAAGATGAGCGAAAAAATTCTTGATATCAAGGAAGAGCGCCTTTCCTTCTTCACCCCTGCCGGTGAGGTCAAGGCACTGAACGGCGTTTCCTTTGCGATGAACCAGGGCGACGTGCTGGGCATCGTGGGCGAGTCCGGTTCCGGCAAGTCCGTTACCGCTTACTCGGTCATGGGCCTGACCGCCTACCCCGGCAAGCTGGTGGGCGGCACCGTGTGGTTCAACGGCCACGAGATCGAGAACATGAAGGAGAAGGACTTCCGCAAGATCCGCGGCAACGAGGTCTCCATCATCTTCCAGGACCCCATGACCAGCCTGAACCCGGTGTACACCATCGGCAACCAGATCGTGGAGGTCATCCGCCTGCACACCGATAAGAATAAGGCCGATGCATGGGCACGCGCCAAGGAACTGCTGGAGCTGGTCGGCATCAATGAGCCTGAAAAGCGCCTGAAGCAGTACCCCCACGAGCTGTCCGGCGGTATGCGCCAGCGCGTGATGATCGCCATTGCACTGGCCTGTGAGCCCAAGCTGCTGATCGCCGACGAGCCCACCACCGCACTGGACGTGACCATTCAGGCACAGATCCTTGAATTGATGCAGGATCTGCGCAAGAAGCTGGGCATGAGCATCATCATGATCACCCACGATCTGGGTGTCGTGGCTTCCATGTGCGAGAAGATCGCCGTCATGTACGCCGGCCACATTGTGGAGTACGGCACTACCGACGAGATCTTCTATCAGCCGGGCCACGAGTACACCAAGGGCCTGATCAACTCCATCCCCAAGCTGAACACCGCAGAGCACGAGCGCCTTGTGCCCATCGAGGGTACCCCTGTGGATCTGCTGAATCCGCCGGCCGGCTGCCCCTTTGCGCCCCGCTGCAAGAACTGCATGAAGATTTGTCTGAGCAAGATGCCCCCGCGCACCGAGCTCAGCGATACCCACTATACCTACTGCTGGCTGCAGCAGAAGGCTGCATTTGAGAAAGGGGAAAAGGCAGAATGAGTGAACACAAGACGCTGGTCGAAGTCCAGCACCTGCAGCAGTATTTCCCCGCCGGCGGTGTGGGCAAGAACCGCAAGTACGTTCAGGCTGTGGATGACGTAAGCTTTGCCATCCGCAAGGGTGAGACCCTTGGTCTGGTAGGCGAGTCCGGTTGTGGCAAGACCACAACCGGACGCACCCTGCTGCGCCTGTACGAGCCCACCGGCGGCAAGATCTACTATGACGGCAACCTGCTGTTCGATAAGGACAACAAGATCGCAGTGGATATGCTGCCCTACCGCCGCCGGATGCAGATCGTTTTTCAGGATCCCTACGCAAGTCTGGATCCCCGCATGACCATTGGCGACATCGTGGGTGAGGGCATTGATATCCATCATCTGGCCGAGAACGAAAAGGACCGCCACGATAAGATCATCGCTCTGCTGGAGCGCGTTGGCCTGAACAGCGAGCACGCAAACCGCTACTGCCACGAGTTCTCCGGCGGTCAGCGTCAGCGCGTGGGCATTGCCCGTGCACTGGCTGTGAACCCCGAGTTCATCGTTTGTGACGAGCCTGTTTCCGCACTGGACGTTTCCATTCAGGCACAGGTCGTCAATATGTTCGAGGATCTGCAGCAGGAGATGGGTCTGACCTACCTGTTCATCGCCCATGACCTGAGCGTTGTCAAGCACATCTCCAACCGCATCGGCGTCATGTACCTGGGCAAGCTGGTGGAGCTGGCCGACAGCTACGAGCTGATCGCCCACAGCATCCACCCCTACACCCGCAGCCTGATCTCTGCCATCCCGGTGGCAGACCCCATCACGGCACGCCAGTCCAAGCGTATCGTGCTGCAGGGCGATGTGCCCAGCCCCCTGAACCCGCCGTCCGGCTGCCGCTTCCGCACCCGCTGCCCCTATGCAGACGAGCAGTGCGCCAACGAGGTGCCCGAGTTCAAGGAAGTCTCCACCGGCCACTGGGCAGCCTGCCATCACCTTGACCGCGTGAAGTGAGAACACTTCACACCAGTAAAAGGTGAAAGCAATTCAACTTAGCGCTGAAATGTTGTCACAAAATGGTTACAGTCCAAGTTTTGGACTTGTAACCGGCATGAGAACGCATTATAATCATTCGTGTTCCTCCGGTGTACATTTGCACCGGATCGAATATAGAGGCGGCTGGGGGAACCTGGCACACTCAAATTTGATATAAGGGAAGGATATTATTATGAAACGCATTTCTCGTCGTAATTTTCTCAAGGTTGCAGGCGTGGGTGCCGCTGCTCTGGGTCTGGCAGCCTGTGGCGGCAGCAAGTCCGGTTCTACCGCAACCTCCGGCACTGCTTCTTCCGCTGCTGGTTCTTCTACCGGCAGTGTCAACACCGCTGGCTTCACCGTCCAGTACGGCCCCAACCCCGAGACTCTGGATCCCTCTTTGAACAGCGCTGTTGATGGCGCCAACACCATCATCACCATCTTCGAGCCCCTGCTGATCATCAACGAGAACAACGAAGTTATTGGTGGCCAGGCTGAGAGCTGGGAAGAAAGCGAGGACGGCCTGACCTGGACCTTCACCATGCGTGACGGTCTGAAGTGGAGCGATGGCACCGACCTGACTGCTAAGGACTTCGAGTACAGCTTCAAGCGTATGGCTGATCCTGCTACCGCTGCTCCCTATGCAGCGACCTGCCTGGGCATGATCGACGGCTACGACGCAGCTGCCGGCTTCCCCGATGCAGACGGCAACCCCACTGCAGAGCCCGACCCCGATGCTCTGAACGTTAAGGCAAGCGATGACGGCAAGACCCTGACCATCGTGCTGTCCTACCCCTGCTCCTACTTCGACAAGATGGCCGCATTCGCATCCATGAGCCCTGTGCAGCAGGCTACCGTTGAGGCCAACGGCGATGCATGGTGCACCTCCGCTGAGACCTTCGTCTCCAATGGCCCCTACATGATCACCGAGTGGACTCCCTCCGAGCGTATCGTCCTGACCAAGAACCCCAACTACGTTGGCGGCTGGGATAACTCCAAGATCGTCTCTGACACCATCACCCTGCTGCTGCTGGAGGACTCTTCCGCTTCCTTCGCTGCTTATAACAGCGGCGAGGCTGTCCTGATCAAGGACGTGCCCACCGACGAGATCCCCAGCCTGACCAAGGCAGAGGACGGCGGCGACTTCTATGTTGACACCATTCTGGGCACCTATTACGTCAGCATGAACCTGCAGCGCGATGCCTTCCAGGATGCCAAGGTCCGCAAGGCTCTGGCTCTGGCCATCGACCGCGACTACGTTGCCAACACCATCATGCAGGGCACCTACTCTGCTGCTTCCAACATTGTCGGCCCTGGCATCGTGGACGAGCAGGGCTACTTCTACGACAACGCGAACGGCGGTTCTCCCTACATTGCTGATGACTACGAGGCAAATATGGCCGAGGCTAAAAAGCTGCTGGAAGAGGCTGGCTACCCCAATGGCGAGGGCTTCCCCACCATCGAGTACAGCACCAACGATTCCGGCTACCATGTGCCTCTGGCAGAGTACCTGCAGCAGACTTGGGGCGATCTGGGCATCACTTTGAGCATCAGCAAGATGGAGTGGTCTGCCTTCACCGCTGCTCGCCGTGCCGGCGAGTACGATGTTGCCCGTAACGGCTGGGTCATGGACTACAACGATCCTTCCAACATGGTCGAGCTGTTCTGCACCGACAACGGCAACAACGATGGTAAGTACTCCAACCCCGACTTCGATGCTGCAATCGAGGCTTCCAAGGTTGCTGATGCTGCCGAGCACTTTGCACAGCTGCATAAGGCTGAGGACATCCTGATGGAGGATATGGGCTGCATCCCCGTTGCTTACTACAACGACTTCTGGCTGCAGAGCTCTTCTCTGAAGGGCGTCTGGCACAGCCCCTACGGCTACTGGTACTTCCAGTACGGCTACATCGAGGAGTGATTTCCTCCCTGTGCTGTGCAGTGTAAGCTGAACCGTAAACTATAAGCACTAAGCACCCCGCTGACCGGAAACGGTTGGCGGGGTGCTTTTTTGCTGTTATTTTGTAAAAAAAGACGAGTGCTCGGTTTTGCCGATGCACTCGTCTTTTATATGTAAACCAGATTGAAAAGGTGCCAGCTTATACCGCAGCCATGGCAGCCAGAACGCTCTGCCAGCTCTTGCTGCGTGCGGCAGGCACCGGGGCGGGGCGGGTGCGCCGTCCAGCCGGGGCAGTATGGCTGGCCGCAGAGGATACCGTCAGGGCAGGGGAGGGGCAGAAGAACACAGCAGTGTCCCTTGCCAGCCACTGCGCAGCCAGAGCAGCGGCCTGCGGGTCAGACTGCAGGGCGCGGCGCTCGTTCCCGGCCAGAAAATCTGCCAGCCAGTACAAAATTGCGCCCAGCGGCAGGCAGGGAGAAGTGTCCTGATTCCAGTAGCTCCAGCGTGCACCGCAGCCAAGGTGACTTTCCACTGTGATCTGTGCACCGGTGCGGGCATTCTGCGGGATGGAGCCAACATAGTTGGTCCCGGCGCGCTGCCCCAGCTCCTCAATAAGGCGCTGGGTGCGGGCAGCATCCAGCCGATCCTCCCGGCAGTAGGCGCGGAAGTCGGTCTGGCTCAGCAGGCTGTCGGCGCTGGACGGAAAACGCCCGGTCAACTGCCCATCGGCATTGTGGCACAGCTGCCAGCCCTTGCGGAACAGCTGGAAATTCAGGCAGCGCCGCCCCATGGTAGAGTAGCACACAAGGGCGCTCTGCTCCCCGGGCAGCTGTTTTACTTCAAGGTAGGCGTCATTGCCGCAGGTATCCTGCAAACGGACGGTAAGCAGCAACTGTGCACCGACGTGCTGGGTGGACATGGCGTTGTGCATGGCGTCAAAATAACGGGAAGCGTCCATGATTGATCTCCTTCCTATAGCAATTCAACTTTTTAATGCAACAGCAACAACGTTGAATTGCATATCGCAAATATGCTGTTTGAATGTTGTACTAATTTCTTGCCTTGCGATAAAAGCAAACAGCGAAACGTTGTAAAAGCGCCAGCCGGGTGATCGGGCCGTCAGGCTGCATAAAACTTCTCTGAACGTAGTATAGCATACTTTTGGATGAAAAACAACTGTAAGTTTTTCAAAACAACAAATTTTTGCAAAAATCTACAGCGCATTGCAAACAAAAGTTCAAAGTATGGTTGTGCACTGAGATGTGCGGTTGTAAAAAATGACCCCTGCGGGAGATACCGGCTAAGGCCGGAACTGCTCCCACAGGGGTCGTTTTGTTTTTTCAGTCGCCAAGTTCCCGGATCTCGTTCTGGATCAGCCGTCCGGCAGCGCGGGCAAGCTGATCCATGCCGCGGATGCGTGCCATATTTTTGCCGTAGATCTGCGCGGCGGCACCGGCGCTGCTGTCCTCGCCCATAAAAACAGCAGACACCCGCACGCCCTGCCGCTGTAAGGTGCGCACCTGCGCGGCGGTGTCGGCTACACCGGCGGCGTCCTCGTAGGCGCAGCCCAGTGGGTTCTGTGCCGTGGGCGGGATGCGGCGGCTGTCGTTGGGGCTGGCATCGGTCAGCAGGATCATCAGGTGGCGCGGGGCGGGGCCGGGGGCGTACCGGATCAGGTCGCCCGCCGCCCGCAGCGCCAGACCGTCCCGGTTCCAGCCCGAGGCAAAATAGCGGAAAATGTTCTGCCGGTTCTTGTCCGTAAAACTTTTCAGCACCCGCAGCACCGTGTAGCCCCGCAGACTGCTGAAGGCGCTTACCCGCACCGGAATGCCACAGTTGGCCAGACTTTCGGCCAGAATAACACCCTGCGCCGCGATCACTTCCTGACAGTGCAGGCGGGAAGCGGAAGCGTCCAGCAGCAGATCCACTGTAAAGGCGGGGCAGTTCTCCTCCTCCGGGCACAAAAACACCCGGTCATCGTTCAGGTAAGGGGCACGCCACACCCGCCCGGCGCACAGATCACCGCTGCGTGCCACCCGCTGGTCGGGCTGCTGATGCACCAGAATGCAGTTGCGGATCTGCTCGGTAAGGCGCAGCACCACGCTGCGGTGCAGCTCCTGATTTTTGGCATAGTAGGCGCGGTTGCGTTCGGCCTGCAATTCGGCCTGCTGTGCCAGCTGCCGCGCCTCCGGGGTGGGTGCCTGCGCCGGGCTGGGTACACCGGCGCTGAACCACAGATGACAGCCCAGATGCACCCCGGTGCACAACTCCTGCTCGGCCTTGCGCAGCTGCTCCGGCGGGTAGAAACAGCGCCCGAAGCAGCTTTCAATGTAGGCGCGATCCTGCGCGGCGCGCTGCTTCAGGGTAATGTTTGCCCGGCGCTTGTCCACCGCCAGCCCGCTGCCTGCGGCATCCACCGCGCCGGAATGCTCCACCGTCACCCGGTCGGTCTTGATCATCTGGGTGGGCATGGCTTTGGTAGCC
>OLAO01000128.1_pt1 | contig 11109 bp, 7 predicted proteins | sample 1607351 | NCBI WGS metagenome assembly OLAO01 (sample SAMN02674597, study PRJEB24791) | human gut metagenome, SKBSTL013 | isolation source: stool | host: Homo sapiens | place: USA
CGATTATCCAGCGGTTCACCAAAAATCTGTTGGGGCGGGAGGGCTATCTCATGCACACCCTTCCGGTCCATCCAGAGCAGCTGGTTGCGTCCAAACTCATTTCCAGCATGGTCTGGGTGATCTGCAGCGGAGTGGTCGGGATCCTGTCCGTCCTTCTGATGCTGGTCGGCCTGGGCGCCTTCGAGGATCCCAAAACGGTCATCAATGGGGAGACGATCACGACGGGCTGGGGCGATGTCCTGAAATTCAGCTGGAAGGCAATCCAGAGCATCGGCGGTGAATTCTGGAGCGAGCTGGCGTGGATCATCGTCCTTGGTCTGGCGGGCGTTGCAGTCCTCATCCTCTGTATCTACGCCGCCTGCATGATCGGGCATCAGTTCAGGAACCATTCCACGATTGCCAGCATTCTGGCCTTCTTCCTGTTGCAGCTGATTCAGGGCAAACTGGATGCAGGCGGCGGGATCCGGGTAATCGTTGGCTCTGTGGCAGCGATGCCGATGGCTTATTCCGCCAGCGGCAATCTCTGGCTCGTCCTTCTTGTAACGATTCTGATCGGCGCAGTCTATTTTGTCCTTACCAGCTGGCTGATGAAAAATAAGCTGGATCTGGAATAAGCATAAAAACCAAACCCCGGCCTTTGCAGATGAAACATACTGCAAAGGCCGGGGTTTATGCGGGAAAATTATTTTGCGAGAGCGGCTTTGATGTTGGCAAGGACGGTATCGCTGCCCTCACAGCAGACAAGAATGACTTCGCCGGTGGGGGCTACGGTGACGGTAGCGGCCTTGGCCACGAGGTACTGATCCTCCAGATAGTGCTCCATGGATTGCTGCTCGCTGGCAACATAGGCCTCCAGTGCTGCCTTTACCTCATCGGTCTTGCCCTCGGCAGGCTTCACGATGGCAACGGCGTAGCTGCGCACCATCATGCTGGAAATGCTGGCGGCAAAGGCGGTGTACTGGCCGTCCTCCAGATTCAGCAGGGGCATCAGGATGTCCCGGATCTCTTCGTTCAGCTGGTCGGGCTCGTACTCGGCGCTGTAACCGTCAATGGCGGTAAACTTGCCGTCCTCGCCCTTGGTGAAGATCATATCGTACTCGTTGTCCTCGTCGCTGCGGGCGTCGTGGATGATCTGGGAGTAGTCCTTGGGGGTGGAGCTGTTGGCCTTGCTTCCGCCGGAGCAGCCCACCAAAGTAAACAGAGTCAGCCCTGCCAGCAGGGCGGCGATGAATTTTTTCATAGTATTGCATTTCCTTTCATAGTGCTGTGTGTGGAAGGTGCAGCCGGGCGCACACGTTACAGGTAGTGTGTGCCGGTTTTGGGCTGCTATTCTGGATACGAACCACCGCACCGCAAAATTGCAGGGAAAAAGTAACAGTTTTATGAACAACACTCGCTTACAGCATCAAAGCGTCCAGATCGCCATGGTTCACCGGGGTGGACAGGATGATCTGGGTGCTGGTGGTGCCCAGCTTCTGGAACTGTAAGATCAGGTGCTCCAGCTGTGCCATGCTGCCGCAGCTGACCTTGACCAGAAAGGTGTACGCACCGGTAACGTGGTAGCATTGCAGCACCTCGCGGCTGTTCTGCAGCAGTTCCAGAAAAGCATCCTGCTTGGAGGGGGCCACCGAAAGGCTGATGAGCGCATCCACATACATCCGGTCTGCCGGACGGTTTAGCGTGACAGTGTAGCCGCTGATGATGCCGTCCGTTTCCAGCTTATGGATACGGCTGGAGACTGCCGGGCTGGTAAGCGACACCTGCTCCGCAATTTCTTTGACGGGCATCCGTGCGTTTTTTGCCAGAAGGGTAAGAATTTTGCGGTCAAGATCGTCCATGAGAAGAGCCTCCTTCAAAATATGTTGGATTGTATAAAATTTTCTGAAAGTAAAGTTTTTATGTTGTGCAAACCCACGGAAATGGAATAAAATTTCGTTTCTGAAATTCTATGTTAATTATATAAAGTTTTTGCAAAAAAGTAAAGTATTATTTTAAAGCAAAATCCGAAAATCCTGTTTGACAAGAAAAGAAAAACGGGTATAATACATCATGCAAGGCAGAGCAATGAATAAAAGTCTGCCAATGATATTGAGATTCACCACTTTATATACTTTCCCACCCCTCTATACACAAAAACCCGCTGCCAGGCGGGTTTTTGTGTTTGTTGGGGCTTTTTTCTTTTTCACAAAAGGGAGTGGCGGTAAACCACGGACTTGAACCGTGGAGCAGTTGTTTCCGGTCACGACCCCACCCGTGAAAATGCAAACCCGGAAAGTCCGCAGACTTTCCGGGTTTGCTCTATATCAAAATATTATTCCGCTGATGATAGCCGGAGCACAGCGGAGGCGATTTAAATCGTGTACGCCTATCAGACCAGATACCCTTCAAAGCAGTGCAGGTCCTCGGTCTTGACGATGCCCTCCAGATACAGTCCGTCCTCCCGGTATTCCTCCACCTGTACGCTGCCGCGCTCCCGCATGGGGGCGGCAAGCCCCAGTTTGTCGTAGGGCAGCAGCACCCGGATGGTGTGCACCCGGTCGCTGAGCACCTCGTCCAGCTTTTGCAGCAGCTTGTCCAGCCCGTAGCCGGTCTTGGCGCTGGTCAGCAGGATATCGGGGTCAAAGCTCAGGGTGTTGGGTTTGTCGCACTTGTTGTACACGGTCAAGCGGGGGATATCGGCGCAGTCCAGCCCATCCAGAACCTCGTCGGTGACGGCAAGCTGCTCCTCGCGCTGTTCATCCCCGGCGTCTGCCACCCGGATGATCACATCCGACCATGCGGCCTCCTCCAGCGTAGACTTGAACGCCTCCACCAGATTGTGAGGCAGGCGGGACACAAAACCTACCGTGTCCACCAGCAGCACCGCCATGCCGCTGGGCAGCACCAGCTTGCGGCTGGTGGGGTCCAGTGTGGCAAACAGCATATCGGCTTCGGCTACGCTGGGGCCGCACAGGGCGTTCATCAGGCTGGATTTGCCCACGTTGGTGTAGCCCACAAGGCTTACCACCGGCATCCCGGTCTTAGCGCGGGCCTTGCGGCTCTCGCCCCGGCGCTTTTCCATCTCGGCCAGCTTCTCGGCCAGCGCATCAATGCGGGCGTGCACATGGCGGCGGTCCAGCTCCAGCTTGGTCTCACCGGCACCGCGGCGGGCACCGCCGCCGCCGCCACCGCCGCCGCCCTGACGGCTCAACGCTTCGCCCATGCCCTGCAGGCGGGGCAGACGGTAGCGCAGCAACGCCAGTTCGGTCTGCAGCTTGCCCTCGTTGGTCACGGCGCGGCTGCGGAAAATTTCCAAGATCAGCATGGTGCGGTCGATGACTTCCAGCCCGCCCAGCGCGTTGGAGATGTTGCGGATCTGGCTGCCGGTCAACTCGCCGTCAAACACGGCACATTCCGCGCCCAGCGTCTGGGCGGCAAGGGAAGCTTCTTCCAGCTTGCCGCTGCCCAGCACGATGCCGGTCTCCGGGGTCTGGCGCTTCTGGGTGATCTGCGCCACGGCCTCCATGTGGTTGGCCTCGCACAGGGCAGAAAGCTCTGCCAGACTGCGCTCGCAGTCCCACAGCCCCTGATCCAGTGCCAGCAGCACCACCTTTGTGGGAGGGGTCTCGGTCAGAATATCATAAAGCTCGCTCAAAGTAAGTCCTTTCTGTTATCGTAGCGTTCTTTTGTCAGCAGATAGCACCGGCATTCCACCGGGGTGCCGTCAAATTTGTGGTAAACGTCGTTGTGATGGTACACAAAGCCGGCCTTTTCCATCACCCGGCCGCTGGCGGGGTTCTGCACCGCATGGCAGCAGGTGAGGAAGGCACCGCCCACCTGATTGAACCAGAAATCCACCACAGCTTGCAGTGCTTCGGTGGCAAGGCCCTTGCCCCACCACTTCTGCCCGATGCAGTAGCCCGGCTCCCAGATGCCGCCGGAGAGTTCCAGCCCCGGCCACTTGGCCTTTTGCTGCGGCTCACCCAGCAGGGCGTTGTATACGGAGATGGAGCCAAACACCTGTCCGGTGGCCTTTTCTACCATGGCCCACTGGTAATAATCCGGGTTCGGATACAACTCTGCCCACGCCGAAAGCAGTTCCCGGGTCTCGGCAGAGCTTTTGTGCGGTTCCCAGCGCAAAAACCGGGTCACAGCCGGGTCATTTGCCCAGTTTTCGTACATCTGCGGGGCGTCCTGCGGCAGCAGACGGCGCAGCAGCAGACGGTCGGTCTCCAGTTCAGGTGTGCCGGTGTGGCGCATGATCCATCCTCTCCCTTTTCTCAAAAGTTATCCCTAAGATAGCACAAAAACGGCCACGCTGCAAGCGAAATGAAGAAAACCGCTTGACCGGATGGGTGAACTACGATAAACTGAAAGATGAAGTCTTTTTATAGGAAAGGGAAAGTATCGATGTTAGATGTGCGCAAACTGTTAGCCCAGCGGCCGCTGCTGTTCGATGGCGGTATGGGTACCTATTATAAAGCCAAGCCGGGGCAGGAGTGCGAGCAGGCAAACCTGACTGACCCCGAGGGCATTCTGGCGGTGCACCGGGCGTATCTTGCTGCCGGAGCGGACGCCATCAAGACCAATACCTTCAGCCTGCCGCGTCTGGTAGCGGCACAGCAGCCGGGCTGGGAGCAGCTGGCGGATGCAGGCTGGCAGCTGGCAGTAAAGGCCGCCGGGGAGACCGGCGCGGCAGTGTTTGCGGACCTTGGCCCCGCACCGGATACCGAAAATCTCCCGGCGGAGCAGGTGTATCTTGCTGTGGCGAAGCGCTTTGCGCTGCTGGGTGCACGGAATTTTCTGTTCGAGACCCTGAGCGCCGAGGACGGTGTGCTGGAAGCGATTCGTGCGCTGAAGCAGACCGTGCCGGAGGCCTTTGTGCTGGTATCCTTTGCGGTGCTGCCGGACGGCTACACCAGGGAGGGACGTTACTGTGCTGAGCTGGTGCGCCGCATGGCACAGAGCGGCGTGGTGGATGCCGTGGGCCTGAACTGTGTATCTGCCCCGGGCGCGATGCGGGCACTGGTGCAGCAGCTGGGGGATGCGGGACTGCCGCTTTCGGTCATGCCCAATGCGGGCTACCCGGTGGTGGCGCGGGCACAGGTGCGCTATCAGGGCAAGCCGGAGTATTTTGCCCGGGAGCTGAGCCGCCTTGCCGCCGAGGGCGTGCGCATTCTGGGCGGCTGCTGCGGTACAACGCCGCAGCACATTGCTGCCCTGCGCACCGCGCTGGATGCTCTGCCGGAAGCGCTGCCCGCCGCCCCGGCGGCAAAGCCCGCTGCAGCGGCAAAGCCTGCAGTGGAAACGGACGATGCCTTTTTGCGCAAGCTGCGCACCGGACAGCGGGTCATTGCGGTGGAACTGGATTCCCCCAAGGACGCCGACCTGACCGCCTATCTCGAGGGTGCCCGCCGCCTGCAGGCCGCCGGTGCCGACCTGCTGACCATTGCAGACTGCCCCATTGCCCGGGCGCGGATGGATTCCTCGCTGGTGGCCTGCCGGGTGCACCGGGAGCTGGGCATGAACGTGCTGCCCCACATGACCTGCAGGGACCGCAACCTGAATGCCACCAAGGCGCTGCTGCTGGGACTGTACGCCGAGGGTGTGCGGGAGGTACTGGCTATTACCGGCGACCCCATTCCCACCGCCGAGCGGGACGAGGTGAAAAATGTGTACCAGTTCAACTCCCGCAAGCTGGCACAGTATATCGTGTCGCTGGCCGGAGAGGGGCGGGAGATGCCCGCACCCATCACGGTTTTTGGTGCGCTGAACCTGAACGCCCGCAATTTTGAGGTAGAGCTGCGCCGCGCCGCAGAAAAGCTGGAAAACGGCATGAGCGGCTTCCTTACCCAGCCGGTGCTGTCGGCACAGGCGGTGGAAAACCTGAAAAAAGCCCGGGAGACGCTGGGTGAGCGCGCAAAAATTCTGGCGGGCATCCTGCCGGTGGTCAGCCAGCGCAACGCCATCTTCATGGAGAACGAGATCAACGGCATCCATGTGGAGGAGGACATCATCCAGCGCTTCGCGGGCCTCGACCGGGAGCAGGGCGAGGCGCTGGGCCTTGAGGTGTCGATGCAGATGGCCCGGGAGGCTCTGCCCTACGCCGACGGCTTCTATCTCATGACCCCCTTCAACCGTGTGGCCCTGATGGAGCGGCTCATTGCAAGGCTGAAGGATGAAGGAATCGCGGATTGAAAATGGCCGATGCGTTTGCTCTGGCCATTGATAGCGGAAAAAATATTTTTTATATTTGCGTTTGTCGTGGCCTGCGGGCCACTCCAAACGCGCTTTCACGAATAAGGCCCAAACCGTAAGATGCATCGGGATAAATTCTTTTGAAGAAAAAGTAATTGACAAATCGCACAAAAAACGCTATATTCTTTTTATAAATGCGTTGAAGAAGAGTGTGCATCGCTTTTGCCATCCAGAGAGCCGGGGGCTGCTGAAAACCCGGTATGGCGGTGCGGTGTGCTGTCGCTTTTGAGCAGAGGCGGGGAAACAGGAGTAGTCGCCTCCGGGTCTGCCCCACGTTATCGGGGCATCAAGGGGCATACGGCAGAAAGCCGTGTGCAATTTGGGTGGTACCGCGGTTATGTTTTTACAAGCCGTCCCATGGAACGTTCCGTGGGGCGGCTTTTTGCGTCCCACTTCATCACAATTTTGGGAGGACACCATGAAAGAACTCGCAAAACAGTACGATCCCAGCCAGGTGGAAGACCGCATCTACCAGTTCTGGCTGGACGGCGGCTACTTCCACACGAAGGCCGACCCCGACAAGAAACCCTACACCATCGTTATGCCCCCTCCGAACGTCACCGGCCAGCTGCACATGGGCCACGCCGTGGACAACACCATGCAGGATATCCTGATCCGTACCAAGCGGATGCAGGGCTATGCCGCCCTGTGGGTGCCCGGCACTGACCACGCTTCCATTGCCACCGAAGCCAAGGTGGTGGAGGCCATGCGTCAGGAGGGCCTGACCAAGGAGATGGTGGGCCGCGACGGTTTCCTGGAGCGCGCCTGGGCCTGGAAGACCAAGTTCGGCAACCGCATCGTCAGCCAGCTGAAAAAGCTGGGCAGCAGCTGCGACTGGGACCGTGAGCGCTTCACCATGGACGAGGGCTGCTCCGAGGCCGTCAAGGAAGTGTTTGTGCGCCTGTACGACCAGGGCCTGATCTACCGCGGCAACCGCATGGTCAACTGGTGCCCCCACTGCAACACCTCCATTTCTGATGCCGAGGTGGAGTACGAGGAGAAGGACGGCAGCTTCTGGCACCTGCTGTACCCGGTCAAGGAGACCGGCGAGATGCTGGAACTGGCCACCACCCGCCCCGAGACCATGCTGGGCGATACCGCCGTGGCCATTAACGGCGAGGATCCCCGCTACGCCCATCTGCACGGCTGCCATGTGGTGCTGCCACTGCTGAACAAGGAAATCCCTATCGTCTGCGATGAGCACGCCGATATGACCAAGGGCACCGGTGTCGTGAAGATCACCCCCGCCCACGACCCCAACGACTTTGAGGTCGGTCTGCGCCACGACCTGCCCATCGTGCGCGTGTTCACCTACGACGGCCACATGACCGGCGCTGCCGACAAGGCTGCCGCCGATGCTCTGTTTGCCGCCGGCAAAAACACCGTCAACGAGCCCCATGTGCTGGATTGCGGCAAGTATGCCGGCATGACTGCGCTGGAGGCACGCAAGGCCATTCTGGCCGACCTGAAGGAGGGCGGCTTCCTGAAGGAGATCGAGCCCCTCAAGCACGAGGTGGGCACCTGCTACCGCTGCCACTCCACCATCGAGCCCATGATCTCCAAGCAGTGGTTCGTCAAGATGGAGCCGCTGGCAAAGCCCGCCATCGAGAGCGTGGAGAAGGGCGAGATCAAGTTCGTGCCCGAGCGCTTTACCAAGAACTATATGAACTGGATGAAGAACACCCGCGACTGGTGCATCAGCCGTCAGCTGTGGTGGGGCCACCAGATCCCGGCTTGGTACTGCGACGACTGCGGCGAGACCGTGGTGGCAAAGTCCGCTCCCTGCACCTGCCCCAAGTGCGGCAGCGCAAAGCTGACGCGGGACCCCGACACGCTGGATACCTGGTTCTCCTCTGCGCTGTGGCCCTTCAGCACGCTGGGCTGGCCCAACGAGGACAGCGCCGACCTCAAGTATTTCTACCCCACCAACACCTTGGTTACCGGCTACGACATCATCGGCTTCTGGGTCAGCCGCATGATCTTCTCCGGTCTGGCTTACACCGGCAAGGCTCCCTTCGACACCGTCTGCATCCACGGCATCGTCCGCGACAGCCAGGGCCGCAAGATGTCCAAGAGCCTGGGCAACGGCATCGACCCGCTGGAAGTCATCGCCCAGTACGGCGCTGACGCCCTGCGCTTTATGCTGGTGGACGGCTCTACTCCGGGCAACGATATGCGCTATATCGAAAAGAAGGTGGAGGCTGCCCGCAACTTTGCCAATAAGCTGTGGAACGCCACCCGCTTTGTGCTGATGAACCTGCCCGAGGACTTTGAACCGGGTCTGCCCTGTGAAGAGCTGCTGGACATGAGCGACAAGTGGGTGCTGACCAAGCTGAATCAGGTGGCCGGTGCCATGACCGACAATCTGGAGCACTATGAGATGGGTCTGGCTGCTGCCAAGATCAACAGCTTTATCTGGGATGTCTACTGCGACTGGTTCATCGAGATCGCAAAGCCCCGCCTGAACTCCGGCGACGCACAGCAGGCCGATACCGCCCGCCGCGTGCTGGTGTATGTGCTGGATAAGGCGCTCAAGCTGCTGCATCCCTTCATGCCCTTCATCACCGAGGAACTGTATCAGGCTCTGCCCGGCTCTGCCGAGACCATCATGACGCAGGCTTGGCCCACCTTTGACGCCGCTCACAACTGGGCCGCTGAAGAGGAAGCCTTTGAAAAGGTGATGGATTATATCAAGGCTGTGCGTACCATGCGCACCGAGATGAACGTGCACCCCGCTAAAAAGACCAGCATGATCATTGAAACTGCCGATGCAGCCCCCTTCCAGAACGCACAGGTCTATCTGGCCAAGTTCGCCTTTGCCACCGATGTGACCTTTACCGAAAAGTACGAGGGCAGCACCGATGGCATGGTGCAGGTGTCCACCCACGCTGCCCGCGGCTTCATCCCCATGATGGAGCTCATCGACCGCGAGAAAGAATTGGCTCGCCTGAACAAGGAAAAGGCCAAGGCCGAAAAGGAAATGGCCATGTTCGGCAACCAGCTGAACAATCCCAAGTTCGTGGAACGTGCCCCGGCGGCTCTGGTGGAGGAGATCCGCGCAAAGTTCGCCAAGAGCCAGGACAAGCTGGCCAACATTGAGCAGAGCATCAAGGCTCTGGGCTGATACAGTGGAAAACAATAACAGAGAACGCACCTCGCTGTGGGTCATTGCGGGACGTGTGGTCTTTACCGTTGCACTCATCGCCTGCATCTGGTTCATCTTTTCCAACTCCATGGCGGTGGCGACGGTCTCCTCTGGCTCCAGCGGCCGGGTGCTGGCGTGGATGCGCATCATCCTGCGCCGCTTGGGGCAGCCGGGGCTGGCAGAGCATCTGACCATGCACATCGTGCGCAAGCTGGCACACTTTTGCGAGTATACGCTGGAGGGCTTTCTGCTCATGCTCTGTATGCGGGTGTACAGCCGTCACCCGCTGCGGCATATCACCGTGCCCATGCTGGGTGGTGTGCTGACGGCGCTGACCGATGAGACTATTCAACTCTTCTCAGAAGGGCGCAGCAGTCAGGTCACCGATGTGTGGCTGGATTCAGCCGGTGTTCTGGCGGGCATCCTTACAGCGCTGGTGCTCATGGCGCTGTGCAGATTGTTGTTCAACCATCGTAATAAGGAGTAACCAATGACCATCGAACAGGCAAATTCTTACTTCGAGGCCCTGCCGGACGGCTTTGCCTCCACCGACCAGCTGCGCGCGGCCCTGCCGGCTTCTGCGCAGAAGGTGCAGTTCGTGGGCGTGGCCGGTACGGCGGGCAAGACCACCGTGGCGGCCCTGCTGGCAGCCACCCTGCGTGCGGCCGGCATCCATGCCGGTCTGTACCATGCCGGTTGTGAGCCGCTGTCGGTCCGCGTCCGTGTGGACGGTGCCCCGGTGGACGAGGGTCTGCTCTGCCTGGCCGCAGAGGCACAGGCAGCGGCGGAGCCTCTGCCGCAGGACGCCGCAGAGCTGGCAGCGGCCGCCTATGCCTTTGGCGAGGCGGGCTGTGCATTGGCTGTGGTGGAGCTGCCGGACGCAGGTCTGGCTTCGGCTCTGCCCCAGATGCCGGCGTGCGCCGTCACCTCTGTGGGCCCGGACGGCGTCAGCCGCTCGGTGGAGCGTCTGGCCGCACTGGCGGCCGGGGTCATGCGCAAGGGCTCCATCTGCGTCACCGCACCGGAGCAGCCCAAAGCGGTGCTCAGCGAGCTCATCGTGGCCGCAGGCAAGTGCGACTGTGAGCTGGTGGTGCCGGACCCGGAGGACATCACCTTCCTGGAAGCGGAAAAGTTTGCCAGCAAGGTGGACTACGGCGGCTACACCGTGCCGCTGGCCTTCCTGGGCCGTCATGCGGCCGGGAACGCCGCCATGGCGGTGGAGCTGGCGCTGGCACTCTGCCGCAAGGGCTTCGACATCCCGGACGAGGCCATTCTGGACGGTCTGGCAGCGGTGAAAAACCGCAGTAGCATCCGGGTCATCTCCCAGCGCCCGCTGGTCATTCTGGACGCCTGCCGCACCCCGCAGCAGGCCTCTGCGCTGCTGCGCGTGCTCAACATGGCCAAGGTGCGCCATATGAGCGCTATCATCGGCCTGGCCGAGGAAGAGGGCGCCGAAGCCTTCTTCTCCGCACTGGAGACCGGCCTGACCCCGGAGGAGCAGAAAAAGGACAAGTCCACCATGCCCGGCATGAGCGACAACCCCTTTGATAAGGTCTACCTCGTCACCCCCACCGGCGGCGACGATGCCATGACCGAGCGCCTGACCGAGAAAGCAAAGTTCCACTTTGACGCCGAGCTCTGCGCGACCCTGGCCGAAGCGGTGGAGCTGGCCCACGCCAACACCCGCCGCGGTCTGCTGGTCTGCGGCAGCGAAGCCGCCGCGCTGG
>OLAO01000134.1_pt1 | contig 10986 bp, 7 predicted proteins | sample 1607351 | NCBI WGS metagenome assembly OLAO01 (sample SAMN02674597, study PRJEB24791) | human gut metagenome, SKBSTL013 | isolation source: stool | host: Homo sapiens | place: USA
CCTACCTATATTTATATTTTTTTTGCAAATATAGCAAATTATTTAAGGAAACAAAAGAAACTCTCAAAAAAATGCCTGCGATTAACAATCTAGTCAGACACATTGGCAACCGGAAACTCTATGGCTCCCCAACCTATCATTGCATTAAACAATCTTACCGCCGAAAAAGATGACAGTTCTTCCTTTTTTATTTCTTTTTCTTTCAATACGCCTTTATCCAGCAATTCCGCCCGCTTGGTTCCCTTCAGCAAAGGATGCAAGGGAGTATACCAGTCATTCCCGTCATATAAAGCAATATTAGCAATTGAAGTATCTGTCAATAACCCATTCTTCACTATTAATATATCATCCTTATCCTGACGAATCTGAAACAAACTATTCAACTTTCTTCTGTCTGTGCTCTTGAAAGAATAGTCTATAGTATCCGAACACACCATACGCAAAGACCGGACAGGTCGCATCTCATAAAGAGAATAAGATACCTCCGTTATGCCTTCTTCCGTATATACCACCCTGCATTTCACACCATTCATATCAGCAGACAAGTGCAGATAATCTTCCAACTGCAAGGGTGCGCATTCCGGCCGGAAATACCTACGGACCTCATTTAACCGCCGATTATGATAAAACAGATTGCAGGCATTTCCTTTCTCTATCCGTATGGTTTCAATAAATTGGTACATATATTTTCTGTTTCATTTCATTGTATTCACTCTCCAAAACACTTTTGCCGGTAATGCCCCCACCCGCTTTAAAATAAAGATGTCCGTTCTCCTGTTCTATGAAACGTATCATCACGGCACTATCCAAATTCCGTCCATCGAAATATCCCATTACCCCGGTATAAAAGCCCCGTTCATAGTTTTCGGCCTCAGCAATAATTTCCATTGTTTTCGGCTTTGGAGCGCCGGTTATGGAGCCGGCAGGCAAGAGCCTGAAAAGAATATCTCCGATATGTGACAAATAATCTTCAGGCAACACCCCGCAAATTTCAGAACTTGTCTGAAGTATCGGTCCCTTATTAGTTTCAAGACAATCACAATAACGGTAACGGGTAACGGTCACCTGTTCCGATACCATACTCAAATCATTCCGAATTAAATCTACAATAGTGGCATGCTCGGCCGCTTCCTTCCTGTCATCCATCAAAAGCCGACATGCATCAGGCAGTGAAGCATCAATTGTACCCTTCATGGGAAACGACTTTATCTTTCCTTCTTCGATGCGGACAAAGATTTCGGGTGAGAAACAAACCAACGTATCTTTCAGCCATAACTTGTACTTTGCCTCGGAATACCGAAAAACAGCTTCAAGCGTCAAGTTAGTCTTAACCGGAACTTGACAAGTCAGATTAGTAAGATAACTATTACCTGCCAATATATTATTCTTCACCACATCAAAAGCAATGCGATACTCTTCCAAAGCCGGTGGAGCAGTCTCCCATATTAACATTCCGTCATATTCTTCGCACCTCTTTTCTACATTGGTTATCCCATTAAAACTATACTGACAAAAACTTGAATCAATCTCACTGATTTCCTCCACATAGGAATGTTCTTGTTTATAGTCTATGATAAAAAGAAACGGCCTACCCTTGCCGGCCAAGTCATTCATCCGTTCAATACTTTCCTTTCGGCTATATAACTGCATTGCAATTTATTTATTTCGAAATTCTAAAGGGAGATGATAATTTTATTTCCAGACCTCCCAATCCCTTCTCTACATAATAAATACCCGGAAGAACCGCTTTAAAAAACAATCCTTCGATATCAAAATTTTCTGATTGATAAACAGCCATCCAATATCCTTCTCCACATGAAGGAGAAGAAACAACTTGAGCAACCTTATCATTTTTAATAACTCTAATCATCTTTGGATCAAACTCTTCCACCTCCTTCTTTGTAGCGGCAGGAAGAACAATATATTGATAGGAAGCACCCGACGGTTTCACACCATGACGCAAATGCAATGCCGCCACTTCTCCATGAAGAGTAGCAGGCGTATACATTCCCATAAAATCGCTCCAACGTCCCTCGCGTTCTTCCGATTGTGCCACACATGTATCCCCGTCCAAAACAATATAACCGACAGCATCATGAAAAAAGCGCAAATCTTTTTGCCGGAACGCTTCTGCTCCTGTAATTACACTCCATTTCTTCTTATTCCAAACATAAAGTTCTCCACTCTTTGAACGCTGATCTATGGAAGTTGTTACACACAAAGTTGTATCTGAATGAATATCGGCCCCCAAACAGAAAACAAATTTATCGGCAAATAACCATACTTTATGCGCTTCCAGTCCGTCACGATTCAACTCCATGGCTGTCATTCCAATTTTTCCATTACTCAAGCCACCCACTAAATCACTGTTATTCCCGGACCTTGTCACATTGACATTAGGCATCGGTGCAATATCCTCATACGAAGTGACACCCGGTATCTTCCGCCAGTCCCAAAAAGGAAATACTTCCAGATATTCATCTCCCCGAACATAATAATAAGTTGCTCCGTCTCCCAAGTAATATCCTTTCAGATTATCCTCATTTACCAACTCCGTACCAATCACCCTGCGAGAAGCCATTTTAACCGAAGACATCCAATCTTTGCTACGATGAACCGTGTAATCGGAATCATCAAAATGTTTATGACCTATCAACGTATTACCATGCGCAGGAAAACCTGCCAATCCCATATCTTCAGCAGCAAATGCCAAACTATATGCCTTATGTATCTGAGCATTATGAAAGAATTGCCGTCCCAACGAGCTGACATCCATATATCTGTTCCATATCACCCATCTATAACCTTTGTCAATCAACGAAACCAATATTTCCCTCTGCTGTCCGGTGAACTCGTAATCGGTATCTTTGAACAGCTGAAAGAAGAAACTCATTCCCGTGACAAAAGACAATCCGTAATTTCCGAATTGTTGCTGCGGACCATGCTGATGAAAACTCCAATCATCTTTAATCCCTTCCTTTCTACCCAATACAATTTCCGAGGCAATAGCATCTCGCGCAGCCTTCACTAAATCTGCATCATTTTGCAAAAGAGCCCGAATCAAGACATTTCCGGCCAACCATACCTTATTTTGTCCCGTCATCCCGAACTTAGCATTCTCCATTACCGCTACAGCAGCCCGGTGCTCCTGTTCTGTCAACTGTTCTTCCAATAAAATAAAAGCAGCTCCCAGTGTTTTAGGAATACCAATCTGATTATACCACCAGTTCAGACAACGAGGCTTGGTATCAAACCAATATTTCAAAGCTAAATGAATTGCCTCTTTTACCTTTTCCGAATGATAATGCTCTGTAGTTTTTGAATAATACAGTTTCGACAGTTCCAATATTCGTTCCGCATGGAGTTTAGGTTCCCAGCCTGAACGCTTAGTATCTGCATAATTAATGTCAGTCCACGAACCGTCTGCCGACATCAATGACAGATAACCATCTATTTTTTTCAAATCAAAAGGATAAAGTTGGTGCAACTCCACTACCGCCTGATCAGACATCTCCTTTTCCGGTTTTATCTTTATCAAATCCGAAAGCAATGAATCCTGCTCTATGGATGACGGTATTAACATCTGCCTGTAGTTCTCTTTTATTTGTTTTAATTCTCCGACTCCGGCAGCTTTCCCCATCAAGACATGGAATATCAAACTACAGATTAAGGTCAACTTCAAAATATTGCTCATTGTTTTATTGCTATTATGCGTTTAACGAACAAAATTAATGTATTTTTTCGATTCAACGATAAATTAAAATCTAAAATAAAGCCAATCCACGGTTGATGAAAGATATATGGAAATTGAGTGCTATTATAAAAGGCTGTAGTGTACCTTTCGAAAAGACTTTGAAGTTTTCTGAAAACTCTTCCAACTTTTTCAAAAAGGTCTTGAAGTTTTTTACAAAGACTATGGTCTTTTTGGGCTCAGCGGAAATATCTGGTTGGTAAGTTTTAAAATTAGCTATCTTTGCTTACCTTTGTTTTATGAAACCCGAACGACTCCTTCGTGCCATCCTTCCGGATGTGCTTATAGACAACTTTGATATTGTCAATTTCGACAAGAGTGCTGACCGTTTTGATATTTATCTTGATGAAAAAAAAGTTCAGCTAAAAGAAGATAAGACCAACCCGGATATCATATCCTATGGTTTTGGTGAGTATCGTACAATCCAAGACTATCCTATTCGTGGTCGCGCCACTTATCTCCATGTTCGTAAACGTAAATGGCTTGACAAGTCTTCCAATGAAATCTTCAGCTATGACTGGGATTTATCCGAATTTGACGGTACACGGCTCAATTCTGAGTTCGTTTCTTTTTTAAAAGAAGGAGATTGAATCTACTCCTGTGAGCATCTGTGTGCTTGCGGAACGTTATGGCGTAAAAGGACAGACTCTTCGTAAACAATACAAGGAGAAAATCAGTGATTACCGGAACTGGGACCAACTCGAACATGCGCATGACTACCTCCTTTATCCTGAAAACATTGGAGAAAACCTTTCTTTGGATGAAACTTGCCTGAGCAATGGAGATGTTTATACGATTCTGACCAATAAAGCAGCCAAAGGCCGTAAGGGGGCTTTAGTTGCAATGGTTCGTGGAGTGGCCACAGATGCGGTAAGCGGAATCTTGCGCAGGCTTCCGCACCGGAAACGGCTGTCTGTCAAGACTGTCACTACAGATTTATCTTCAGCCATGATGCTGACGGTCAGAAAGGTGTTTCCTGCCGCAAAGCTGATCAATGACCGTTTTCATGTACAGCAGCTCATGTCTGAAGCTGTAGACCAGTTAAGAATACGCTATCGGTGGAAAGTACTTGATGCGGAAAATCAGGCTATCAGGGAGCACCGTCAAAAGAAGAAAGAAGCAAAGAGTAAGGCGGAAAGGGAGAGAATAGGGAAATGGGAGCCTGAAAGAATGGAGAACGGAGAAACCCTGCCACAGATAGTAAGCAGAAGCAAGCATATTATACTGAAACACTGGAGCAAATGGAATGAACAGCAAAAGACCAGGGCTGCCATTCTCTTTGATAAATTCCCCAAGCTTCTGGAAGGATACAGCCTTAGCATGAAACTGACAGACATCTTCAACAAGAAGTCAGGTCCCGATGAAGCAAGGCTAAATCTCGCAAGATGGTACAATGAAGTGGAAAAGTTTGACTATATGGAGTTCAACAAGGTACTTGATACCTTTTCAAACCATAGTACGACCATCATAAATTATTTTGAAGAACGATTGACAAATGCTTCAGCGGAGTCGTTCAATGCTAAAATCAAAGCTTTTCGAAGCCAGTTAAGAGGGGTGGCTGATCTGAAATTCTTCATGTTCAGACTGGCTAGGCTATACGCTTAAAAGAAAGATTACCAACCAGGAAAATCCGCTGACCCCTAATTCCCCCAAGTTTTCAAACTGAGCCCCCCAGAGCCCTTTTCAAACTGAGCCCCTACTACAATAAAAAAGAGGAAATTCTTATCGAACTTCCTCTTCTATCGGGGTGGCAGATGGGACTCGAACCCACGACATTCAGAACCACAATCTGACGCTCTAACCAACTGAACTACAGCCACCGTATTGGCTTTCCTTTCAAAAGCGATGCAAAGGTAAGGCTTTTTTTTATATCTGCAAACTTTTTGCCGAAAAATTATTCAAAAAAATATTCTTTTATTCCTCTATTGTATGTATCAAACAAAATTCTAGCTCTCATAAGAAAACGTTTCATCGCACTAACCTCCTCATTTTTAATCGGTTTATCAAGGAAAGAAGCCGGATAAAGCTCAAATCCTTTTTTTCCACTTAAATTGGGACGTGAAGTCCAAACTAGAGAATATTCACAGTTAATCAAACGAGTTATTCTAAAAATACGCTGCAATTCCAATTTCACCATAGCTCCCCCATCCGTATCTTCTTTCGACATGTTTGATATAAAATTACCCAATGAATACACAACGACATGTTTGGCAGGAGTATGCTTATCTTGTATGACCTCCATGGGTTGAAGTACATGGGGATGAGAACCTATCACATGATCTACCCCCTGAGTTATCATCCAATCTGCCAAGTCCCGTTCCGAACGCTCAGGCAACGAACGATATTCTATCCCCCAATGCATACACGCTATAATGACATCGGGCATCATGCGGCGCGCCTTAAGAATATCTTTCTTAATTTGTTCCCGGTCAATGTAGTTCACCACATTGGGCGGAGTGACTTCAATGCCGTTTGTTCCATAAGTATAATTGAGCAGAACAATACGAAAATGATTCTTTTCTATCAACAAGGGATAGCCCTCATCCCGTTTGCCCTTATTTACATAAGTGCCCGCATGTGGAATATGCAAGGAGTCCAGCATCAGAATGGTGCGTTCCAATCCTTTTTTCCTTCGGTCAAGACAATGATTATTCGCTGTAAGCAACACATCAAAACCGGCCTCTTTAACAGCATACAAATATTCATCGGGAGCACTAAACGCCGGATAACCGCTATAGGGCTTGCCACCCAATGTCACTTCCAGATTGGCAACAGCCAAGTCTGCCGCACTTATCTCATCTTTTACATGCTTGAAACAAGACGAATAATCATAGGATGTCCCTACACGGGCAGCCTCTATTTGTGCCTGATGCTGCATCAGGTCTCCCACAAACAACAAGGTTATTTTCTCTTGCGCAGTAAGCGAAAGACTAAAGCACAAGCTGAACAGTATAAAGAGCTGCCGCATATTAAAGGTATGATTTACAACGTTAATAATCGGCAAGATAAAGAGAATATTCGGAAAAGCCAAAGATACCGATGAAAAACGATATTACAGGCTTACTATTTCCTGCAAGATGCCGACCGCTGTTTCTACTGTTTCCACGTTCTTTATCACCATACTGCGTTTACCATTCTGCTCACGAAGATTGCAATAACGGGGATTCTTTCCCATGTAATCAATCACTTTTCCAAAGGCTGCACTCTGATAGTAAGGACTGTCAGGATTACTCACAAAGAACAGCGTCATTCGTCCGGCTTTCAGGAAAACTTTCTCTGCACCCAAGCGTTTTGCCATCCGGCGCAAGGGAACAATGCGAAGCAGTTCCTGACCTTCGCGCGGAACTTTCCCGAAACGGTCTTCCAAACGGGATTTGAATGCCAACACATCTTTATCCAGCTCCAAGCCATCCAACTCACGATAAAGCAACATACGTTCGCTGCTGCTGGGAATGTATTCATTGGGAAACAATAATTCCAAATCACTTTCCACCTGACACTCATCCACAAAGTTTTCACCACTTATTTTTTCCTCACCTGCCGCTTGCAGCTCTTCAGCATAAAGGTCTGCAAATTCATCCTCTTTCAGCTCTTTCACAGCCTCAGCCAAAATCTTCTGATAAGTTTCGTATCCCAAATCGGCAATGAAACCACTTTGTTCGGCACCCAACATATTACCTGCTCCACGGATATCAAGATCCTGCATGGCAATGTGGATTCCACTACCCAAATCACTAAAGTTCTCTATGGCCTGCAGACGACGTTTGGCTTCGGGAGTCAACGAAGTGAGTGGAGGAGCCAATAAATAGCAAAATGCTTTCTTATTGCTACGTCCCACACGTCCACGCATCTGATGCAAATCGCTCAATCCGAAATTCTGCGCCTGATTGATGATAATGGTATTGGCATTGGGGATATCAATTCCACTTTCGATAATGGTAGTCGCCAGCAGCACATCATAATCATAGTTCACAAAATCGAAAATAATCTTCTCAAGTTTTTCCGGCTCCATCTGTCCATGACCGATGCAAACACGGCAGTCCGGGATGTTTCGTTTAATCATTGCTTCCAGCTCCACCAGGTTCTGTATCCTATTGTTTACAAAAAATACCTGACCGTTACGACTCATCTCGAAGTTGATAGCCTCAGTGATAATTTCTTCATTGAATGTATGCACCTCGGTCTGGATGGGGTAGCGATTGGGGGGAGGAGTCTGTATCACAGAAAGATCGCGCGCACCCATCAGTGAAAACTGTAAAGTACGCGGAATAGGGGTAGCCGTCATGGTCAGAGTATCAACATTGACTTTTATCTGGCGAAGTTTCTCTTTTACGCTGACTCCGAACTTCTGCTCCTCATCTATAATCAGTAGCCCCAAATCCTTGAACTTAATGCTTTTGCCAATAATTTTATGCGTACCAATCAGAATATTAATCTTGCCTTCTCCCAATTCTTTCACGATGCGGGAACTGTCTTTGGCACTACGAGCCCGACTCAGATAATCCACTTTACACGGAAAATCCTTCAATCGTTCACGGAAAGTCTGAAAGTGCTGATAAGCCAATACGGTAGTCGGTACAAGTACCGCCACTTGTTTGTTGTCCGTCACAGCCTTAAAAGCAGCACGCACTGCTATTTCCGTTTTTCCAAAACCAACATCCCCGCACACCAGACGGTCCATCGGACGTTCGCTTTCCATATCAGCCTTTACATCCTGAGTTGTCTTCAGCTGGTCAGGAGTATCCTCATAAATAAAGCTGGCCTCCAGCTCATGCTGCAAAAAGCTGTCGGGAGTATAGCTGAAACCCTTCTCCTGCTTTCGCTGAGAGTATAACTTAATCAAATCACGGGCAATATCTTTAATCTTGGTCTTGGTGCGTTCCTTCATTTTCTCCCAAGCACCGGTACCCAGTTTATTGAGGCGCGGAGTTTCTCCTTCCTTCCCTTTATACTTGGAAATCTTGTGCAAGGAATGAATAGACACAAAGACGACATCCTCATTTTGATAAACCAACTTGATAACCTCTTGCGTGGTATCGCCGTTGGGGATACGCACCAGCCCGGCAAACTTCCCTACTCCATGGTCAATGTGCACAACATAATCTCCCGGTTCAAATTGGCTCAACTCTTTTAATGTCAGTGCCACTTTGCCGCTACGGGCCTTGTCACTCCGAAGGTTATATTTATGAAAGCGGTCGAATATCTGATGGTCGGTAAAAAAACAGCTCCGAAGAGTATTATCGCTAAATCCTTCGTGCAATGTCTTATTGACCGGAGTGAATGCTATTTTATCTCCCCGCTCCTCAAAAATATCTTTCAACCGCTTAGCCTGTTTTTCACTGTCCGTACATATATATAATGTATAGCCATGTTCCAGATAATCGGTAAACGTACTGCTTACCAAATCAAAGTTCTTGTGAAAAATCGGTTGCGCACTTGTATCAAAGGGCAAAGTGGCCTGCGGAGTACCCGTAGGCTTATTCCCAAATTCTATTCTTTTGAACTCTAACGCACGAACTGCAAACTCTGAACCATCAATCAACTTTGTCTCCAAACTCATCAATTCTGTCTTCTCCCCTTCATAAGCAGCCAAAGCCTGTGGAGAGAGCGCCTCATCTCTGACGGATTGTATTCTTTCGCGTACCCACAGGAAATCCTTCATTGCCAATACGGTATCCTTTGGTATAAACTCAAAAAAAGAAACACCGTTCCTGTCCGTCGCCTTTGTCAGTTCCGGCACAATGGCTATGCTTTGCTTCTTTTCCTTCGAGAGCTGATTCTCCACTTCAAAAGTGCGGATACTGTCCACCTCGTCACCAAAGAAATCGATGCGATAAGGATATTCAGAAGCAAAAGAAAAAACATCGATAATGCTTCCTCTTACTGCATATTGCCCCGGCTCATACACATAATCCACATGCTCAAACCCATAGCCGGTAAGCACTTCTGCAATAAACTCAGTATCCACATGTTCACCTACACTCAGCTTCAATGTTTTATCAGTCAGTTCTTCTTGTGAAACAACCTTTTCGGCAAGAGCATCGGGATAGGTTACAACACACAAAGTATCACCTTTCTGCAAACGGCTCAATACTTCCGTGCGAAGAATCTCATTTGCCGCATCCTTTTGCCCGTATTTGATGGCACGACGATATGAAGAAGGAAAGAATAAAATATTCTCTTCTCCATTTACTTGCGTCAAGTCATGATAAAAATAACCTGCCTCTTCCTGATCTCCCAATATAAAAACAAACGTCTGTTTATTTTCTCTGATAAAGGAGGAAATAAATAAAGGTGTCGCTGAAGCATGTAAGCCTCCCAGGAAAATAGTCCTCACCGAGGAATCTTCCAATAACGCAGCCAATCCCGCAGTATTCGGGTGTCCGGCATATATACGTTGTAATTCCGAAATGTCCATATCTTCGTTTAAGATGGGAACAAAATTAGAGAATTTTCTTATTACTTCCTCTAATTATAGCCAACTATTTAAGATTTTACTTACTTTTGTGACTCAATGTTTAAATCATGGAAACAAAAGTAATAAGCACAATTAAAGGACACGCACGTGTAGATGTAGCCGATGTGCTACGCGGATTGGCAGTAATGGGAATCATCATTCTGCACTCCATTGAGCATTTTAATTTCTATTCATTTCCAGATACAACCACGCAGAGTGACTGGCTCAACTTTACGGACAAAGCAATCTGGAATGGATTATTCTTCATGTTCGGCGGAAAGGCATATGCTGTATTTGCCCTTCTCTTCGGCTTTAGTTTTTTTATTCAGAACGATAATCAGCGCATGCGCGGCAACGATTTCCGATTACGTTTCTGCTGGCGGCTCATCCTGTTATTCTTAATAGGCAATATCAATGCCAGCTTCTTCACCGCGGAAGTGCTGGTACTTTATTCACTGGTAGGTTTTATCCTGCCCCTCACCTGCCGTCTGAAAGACAAATGGGTATTCCTTCTCGCTTGCGTGCTATTGATACAGCCTTTGCCACTTTACTATGTAATACGTGCCTGCCTGGACCCGTCTTTCATTACTCCGGCCATTCCCACCCGCAGCTTTTGGGATGCCACCTTTGCCGTACAAAGTCATGGTTCGTTTTTGGAAACAGTCCGGGTGAATTTATGGGAAGGACAAATAGCCAGTCTTGCCTGGGCATGGGATCACGGACGTGTATTCCAAACGGCAGCTTTGTTTTTGTTGGGTATGTTAATCGGACGACGCGG
>OLAO01000139.1_pt1 | contig 10818 bp, 7 predicted proteins | sample 1607351 | NCBI WGS metagenome assembly OLAO01 (sample SAMN02674597, study PRJEB24791) | human gut metagenome, SKBSTL013 | isolation source: stool | host: Homo sapiens | place: USA
AGACGTGTGCTCTTCCGATCTAGACTACGTCTGCGCCCCCATCCAGCAGGGCGACGTGGTGGGCACGGTGGAGCTGAAGCTGGCGGGCGAGACCATCGGCGTGGTTGAGCTGATCGCCGGGCAGGACGTAGCCCGCAACCCGCTGCTGTTCGGGGTGGACAAGGTGAAGGAGTTCCTGACCAGCCTGTACCTGAAGGTGGTGCTGGTGCTCAGCCTGATTGCCGCCCTGATCTATGGGCTGTGGTTGCTGTGCGCCAACTGGAACCGCCGCAAGCCCACCAAAAAGATCCACCGCCGCTATTAAGTAAAGCAAAAGCCCTGCACCGGATGCAGGGCTTTTTTCTGTATTGCAGCGCCTCAGGCGCGGTTTTTCAGAAGTTCTGTCAGGCTGTGGAAGGTTTGGCCATGGTTGCCGGTAACCGTCTCGGCGTGGAGCAGGCTGCTGAGAACGCTTTCCTCCACGCACTCTGCCACCGCCCGGAACAAGGGGTTGATGGCATCATCGTGGAGCAGGGTCATGGGCAGCAGGGCTTTCTCCGAGTAATGCGGCACCCGGTTGGCGGTGGTGAAGGCGATGACGATCTCGCCGCTGCCGTTGCCGCAGTAGGAACCTGTGCGGGAAAGCCCCACCAGCGCCCGGCGGCACAGCCGCCGCAGCTGCCGCTCGCTCAGGGGGATATCCGTGGCCAGCACCGTGATGATGGAGCCTTTATCCTCGTGGGGCGGGATGCTGTTATTCAGCAGCGTATGGATAGGCGTGCCCGCCACGATGAGGTCATCGAACAGCGCATGGTTGGAGAGCACCAGTGCGCCCATGGTGTAGGGTTTTCCGTCCAGTTCCACCACCCGGGAGGCGGAGCCGATGCCGCCTTTCAGCCCGTGGCAGCGCATCCCCCGCCCGGCACCTACGGCACCCTCGGCAAAATCTGCCTTGCAGTCTGCCAGCGCGGCAAAAACGTGCTGCTCGGTCACATGAAGCCCCCGGATATCGTTCAGGCCGCAGTCGTTGCACTCGCAGACCACCGGGTTCACGCTGCCGGTGGTCTCGCAGATGTCGGGGTTTTTCTCCAGCATATACTTTACCAGCGCGGTCTGTGCCGTGCCCACGCTGAGGGTGTTGGTAAACAGGATGGGCGTTTCCAGCGTGCCCAGCTCGTCGATCTGCACAAGGCCGGTGGTCTTACCAAAGCCGTTGATGACATAGCTGGCCGCCAGCACTTTTTCGTGGAAAATATCCCCTTGGTGCGGCAGCAGCGCCGTTACGCCCGTCTGCACCACGCCATCTGCCAAGGTGCAGTGCCCTACCGTCACCCCCGGCACATCGCTGATCTTATCCCGCGCACCTTTGGGCAGCGTGCCCACCTGAAAACCCCATTCGTTCCCTGCAATGCCCATTGTAGCTCCTCCTTGCTTTTTTTCTAAGGTGTATCATAGCATTTCCGCTGCCAAAAGTAAACCACTGTAACAAGCCGGGGCAGGCGCAGAAAAAAGGCTCCCGCGCTGCACAAAATCATTGAGGTGCCGCTGCATTTTCCGTCGGCCACGATCTTCTGAGCGCCGCATAGGAGACCAGAAAGTTTGCCAGCCACCCTGCCGGGACGGCAAGCCAGACAAAGGCAATACCAAAGCGCGGTGCACAGATCAGGGCAACGGACAGGCGGATGGCAAGGTTTACCATGTTGGCAATGAGGAACGGGCGCATGATACCAAGCCCGCGCAGCACGCCATCGGTCGCCATCTTGATGCCCATGAAGATGAAGAAGTAACCCAGCCACCGCATATAATCACCGGACACCTGATAGGCCAGCGCCGTTCCGTCCTTGCCCAGAAACAGCGAGGAGATCTGGGTGTGCAGGGTTTCAATGACCGCAAAGGCAATGACTGCAAAGCACAGGTCCAGCACCAGCGCAGCGTGGTAGCCTTTTTTGAGACGGTCGATCTTCTTTGCACCAAAATTCTGGGAGATATAGGGCGAGACCGCATTGCCGATGGAGACAAAGATCAGCGAGAAAACATTTTCTACCCGCATCGTTGCTGCATATCCGGCAAGCGCCTGTGTGCCAAAGGGGTTTACCACCGCCTGCACGATCATCATGCCGATGGACACGGTGGACTGCTGCAAGACCGACGGCACCGCAATGCGGAGCATGGAATACAGCTCCTGCCGATCGAACTTATTAAAGGGGCTTTTATATTGCCGCATCCGGTGCAGGAAGATCAAAAACGAAAACACCGCAGAAATGCCCTGTGCGATCAACGTGGCAAGGGCTGCGCCAAACACGCCCAAGCCAAGCCCCGCCACCATCCAGAGATCCATAAAAATATTCAGGATGGAGGAAAAGATCAGCAGACCCAGCGGGATCCTAGACTCCCCAATGGAGGTAAACATGGTGGAAAGAATGTTGTACATGAACAAAAACGGGAAGCCCACAAAATAGACCCGCAGATACAGCACCGCATCCTCCAGAATGTCGGCGGGGGTCTGTAAGCCGCTCATCATAGCACGGGAAAAGCTAAAGCCAAAAACGCCAAGGACAACGCTCAAAACCAGAAAGCTGAGCAGGGACGTTGACACGATGGTTTTCATTTTGCCATAGTTTTTAGCGCCAAAATAGCGGCTTACCAGCACACCGGCACCCACACCGGCACCCAGTGCCACGCAAATAAAAACATTGGTCAGCGCAGCACAGGCACCGACAGCCGCCAGTGCCGAGGAGCCGACAAACTGGCCGACTATGATGGAGTCCGCCATATTATAGACCTGCTGAAAAAAGCTGCCCAGGATCATTGGCATTGCAAAAACCGTCAGCGCTTTCAGCGGCGCATCTGTGATCAAATATTCATCTTTCGACATGATCTATTTCCTTTCAAGCTGTGTTTCTCTCAATTTTTTTAAATTGCTCTGGCCAAGTATACCACGCTTTTTCCCTACTGAAAAGCTCCCGCTTGCATTCTCGCAAACTGCTTTTATAACGTCCCGTTTCCCTTTCTCTCGTCTTGACAAGCCCTTTTCTTCCGATTACAATACCAAAAAGAGCCGGCGGGCGGTCTTTTTGCTGCCTGCTGCCACAATCTTCCGGGAAAGGAACTTTTTCATGGAACCAAAAACAAAACAATCTCTGCTCGTTACCGTGGTAGGGGTAACGCTTTTTGTAGCGCTGCTGCGGCTTTCTGACGTTCTGGCCTTTGCCGCAAAGCTGATAGATCTGGTACTGCCCATTCTGGCGGGCGGCATTCTGGCGCTTTTTATCAACGTGCCCATGACCGGTCTGGAAAAGCGGCTGAACCGCCTGTTCGGCAAGGCCAAAAAGCAGCCCTCGGCGAAAGCCATCCACCTTCTCAGCTTTTTCATCACCCTGCTGGGCGTTGTGCTGGTGCTGGTATTGGCGCTGACTTTGCTGATTCCGGAGCTGGTGCAGTCCTTCCACAGCCTGTATGTGCAGATCGAGGCCAATATTCCCCGCTGGACTGCCTATCTCAACGCACAGGATGCTGACATGGGCTGGCTGATGAACTGGCTGGAGGGCATCAACTGGGAGCAGCTGCTGCACAAGGTCACCGCAAGCATCGACACGGTGCTGGTCAATGCGGTAGGGGCTGTCTCTGCCACGGTGAATATCGCGATCACCGCCTCGTTTGCGCTGATCATCTCCGTCTATATGTCACTTAGTACGGAGAGCCTCGGCCACCAAGCCCGCACGCTGGTGTGCGCCTACCTGAAGCCCGCCCACGCCGCCGGGGTGCTGAAGTTCTGCCGGCTGTTCCGGCAGTCCTTTGCAAACTTTTTAACGGGACAATGCAGCGAGGCAGTGATCCTTGGCGTTCTGATGGCTCTTGCATTTTCCGTTTTCAAGATCCCCTACGGCAGTCTGGTGGGCGTGCTCACCGCCATCTGCGCCATCATCCCCTATGTGGGTGCACTGATCTCCTGCGTGGTCAGTGTGTTCCTTGTGCTGTTGGTAGACCCTGTGCTGGCGGTGCGCTGCCTGATCGTGTACCTTGCCGTGCAGTTTGTTGAAAACCAGTTCATTTATCCCCGTGTGGTGGGCAAATCCGTGGGGCTTTCGCCGCTGTACACCCTTATTGCCGCCATGATCGGCGGAAAGCTTTTTGGCATCATCGGCATTATCTTCTTTATCCCCCTGACAGCGGTGGTCATCGAGCTTGTAAAAGAGGACACCTTTCGGCGTCTGCGCGCAAAAGAGCCCCTGCAATAAAACAGCGTGCCCGGAATACCATAACCCCTGATACCCTTCCCCGGTGTCAGGGGTATTTTTATGCCGTGCAGCTGCAAAGCACGCGGTTGTTCGCCCTTTTCCATGCAAAATCCTTCAAAAAACAGCTTGAAACACTTTTGTTACAATGATACAATATGATTGTTATTTTATGGGAAAATCGGCGTATGCCCCGTGCGGACAGGCCGCGAGCGTAGGGGTTCCTGTGGGGTGTGTAAGAATCGCTAAGGTAGCACTGCGCTCCTGCACTTGCGCAGTACTGCCTTCCGAAAATGTGAGGAAAGTATATTTATATGATAAAAAAGATCTCCCGCCGCTCCTTTTTGCAGGCTTGCAGCGTTGCAGCTGCCACGGCAGCGCTGACCGCCTGCGGCGGCGGCAAGGCTGAAAGCAAAACAGCAGATGCGCACGAAGCCGTCACCTTTATGGCACCTTATAAGGAGATAGAAGCCTTTATTGAGCAGGTGCACAGCGTTTACCCGGAAGTGAACATCGAGGTCGTGCCATACAGCGGCGATAACACCACCACCTGTTTGCAGAATATGTTTGCGGCAGGCGACCTGCCGGACGTCTGCACCTTGACCTACTACGACCCCCAGATCGATCTGGTCTCCGACAAACTGCTGGACCTTTCCGGCTACGATTTTACGGATAACTATGTGGAGTCCCGTCTGCAGGACGTGTTCGACAACGGTGCCATCTATCTGCTGCCCTCGGTTTACAACTGCTACGGCATCACCTACAACAAGACCCTGCTGCGAGAACACGGCTGGGAGCTGCCCAATTCTTTCGCTGAGCTGGAAGTGCTGGCTGCAAAAGCCAAGGAAGCCGGGGTCGATCTCTGCCTGCCGCAGATCCAGTATCCGGGCTACGGTTTCCAGTATCTGTGCAACATTGCAGATGCCGATTTCCTTGGCACACTGGACGGCAGACTGTGGCAGAAGGATTATCTTTCCGGCAAGGCAAACGTCAGCAACACCCCCGGCATGATGCAGGCAATGGCGTATGTCAAAAAGTGGAAGGACATCGGGATGCTGAACGACTCCGGCGATGCTCTTGACGACAATGTGACCCTGCAGAGGATGGCCGAGGGGAATACCCTGTTTTTGATCGGAAACACCAACGGCATTGTGGAGGCAGACGGCAACGCCGATAAATTCGGGCTGATGCCGTTTCTCTCGGAGGACGGCACCCAGAACGTTTTTGTGCTGAATGTGAACCGCTTCTACGGTCTGAATAAAAAGCTGAAACAGAACCCCCAAAAGCTGGAAGATGCGCTCAAGGTGATGCGTGTGCTTTCCACCGTTGCAGGCACCAGCGCTCTGCAGCCCGCAACGGCGCTGAAAAGCAGCCTGTTGCCCTTCAAGGGTGCAAAGGCAGACGGCACCTACTATGCCGACATCGCCGATACCCTGAACGCAGGCAACACCGCGCCCTTTATCTATTCCGGCTGGGAAAACACCTTCGTGACCACCGGCCTTAAAATGCTGGACTTCATGAAGGGCAACGCCACCATGGAGGATGTCATCCGTCAGCTGGACGAGGATCAGGACAGTGTGGTGAACAACACCCCGGATGTCATCACTACCGTTACGGAGGAGCTTTCGCAGCAGGACTGCGCCATGCTGGTGGGCCGCTGCTTTGCACAGGCTACCGGCAGCGACCTTGCGCTGGTCTCGCTGAGCACATGGATCCCCGGCAACCCCACCGAGCAGAACCACCACGGCGTAGCCGCCAAGCTGTACGCCAAGGGCATTACGGATTACGACCTTTCGGTCATCCTGCCCACCGGCTGGAACCGCACCATCCAGACCGTCACCCTGACCGGGCAGCAGATCAGCGACCTGCTGGCTTCTGGCTACGATGCCTACGGCAACGGCAAGGGCTACCCCTATGTGCTGGTAAGCCCGGTGCAGCCGGAGGCGGGCAAGACCTATCAGGTTGCCATCTGCGGTGTGAGCGACCGGCTGGCTGCCGAAGCAACGGTGACAGACAGCGGCGTGGTGGGCATGGATGCCGCAAAAACCTTCTTTGGTGCTTACACCACCATCAGCCGGGCAGACACCGCATGGAGTTGAATAAAACGGACAGGAGATACTGGATGTGAACAACAAAATCTATAAAAAGCTGTTTGTGGGCTTCGGCTTTGTCAGCATCGTGTTGATCCTGACCCTTTTTGTCATGAGCCAGACCTACATCCAAAACCTTGTCTACCACGAGCGTCTGAGCCAGATGGAAGAGGTCACCCACCAGATGTTCCACAGTCTGGAGGATGTGATCGACAACCACTGGGACGAGGTGGATGTGCAGTGTAATTATTTATACTACACCCCGCTGGAGACCGATACCGATCTCTACCGCTATCTGAAAAAGCTGTCGGAGCTTTCCAATTACCATGAAAAACAGATCGAACTGATTGCCGTGGATGCTGCCGGGCGTTATTATACCGAGTATGGCCGCACGGGTCTGCTGCGGGAAATGAACTATCTGGAAAACGCGCCGCAGCGGGTCAGCTATGTTTCCAATTCGCTGACCGTGGACGACTCCCGGATGGTGTTTCTGGAACAGCTCTCCACCCCCATCACACTGCAAAGCGGAGAGAAAGAGATCACCCTGCGCTACTTTGGTATTTCGCAGAGCATGACCCAACTGAACGATTATTTCCGCTGCGACGCCTACGAAAATAACAACAGCGTCTATGTACTGGACAACAACGGTTTCAAGCTGTTCAACGCCAATGATACCGAGCTGTTGAAGGGGCACAACGTATACACCGTGCTCTCCCAGATGTCCTATCTGCACGGTTCTTCCTTTGCAGTAGCAAAGGAGCGGCTTGCCCGCACAGGCTCCTGTTATTCCAACGCCGTGCTGGACGGGACTGAGTATTACTACGCCCTGAAGCAGATGGAAAACGCCCAGTGGACGCTGGCGTTCCTTGTTCCGGCAAAATATGTGGCCGTGAATACGCAGAAGCTGGTCAATATCGTCATGGTCGTTATTGTAGGCTTTGCAACGGTGTTTTCGATCATGGCAGTCATTGCTGGCTTGTTCCTCCTGCGGGAAAAGCAGCAGCGGGAGCTGCGGGCCGAAAAAGAGACGAACCTCCGTCTGGAGCAGTATAACATCCAGCTGACGCAGGCCAACGACGAGATGCGGCGGGCGCAGGATGCTGCCGCCGAGGCGTTACAGTCCGCCGAGCGTGCCAGCAAAGCCAAGACGGACTTCCTTTCCAACATGAGCCACGATATCCGCACCCCCATGAACGCCATCATCGGCATCACCGCCCTGATGAAAAACGAGCTGCACGAGCCGGAAAAGCTTGCCGAGCATCTGGGCAAGCTGGAAAGCTCCGGTCAGCTGCTGCTGGGCATCATCAACAATATTCTGGATATGAGCCGCATCGAGAGCGGCAAGACCACCCTGCATGTGGAAAAAATGAACCTGCCTCAGCAGGTCAGCCAGCTGGACAGCATCATCCGGCAGCAGGCAGGCCAGCGCCGCCAGAGCTTTACGGTAAGCACCAATCTGCAGCACGAAAACGTGCTGGGCGACCCCAACCGCTTGAATCAGGTGCTGATGAACATCCTCTCCAACGCGGTCAAGTATACGCCCACCGGCGGGCATATCCGGTTGGAGGTGGAGGAACTGCCCCGGAACGAGCACTACGCCCGGTACCGCTTTGTGGTGCAGGATGACGGCATCGGCATGAGCGCGGACTACCAAAAGACCCTTTTCGACCCCTTTACCCGTGAGGAGCGCTCCGGCACCAACAGGGTGCAGGGCACCGGCCTTGGCATGGCCATTACCAAGAGCATCGTAGACCTGATGGGCGGCTCCATCAGCGTGGAGAGCGCCACCGGCAAGGGCACCCGCTTTGAGGTGGTGCTGGAATTTCCCATTGATACCGAAGCGGACGCGGTGCAAAAGGCGCAGGCGCTCCCGGAGGAAGCGGAGGCTGCTTCTCCCCTGTCCGGCATGAAGTTCCTCTGTGCCGAGGATAACGCCATCAACGCCGAGATTCTGCAAATGCTGCTGGAAACAAAAGGCGCAAGCTGTACCATCTGCCCCAACGGTCAGGAGATCGTGGATGCCTTTGCCAGCGTAAAGCCCGGCGACTATGATATGATTTTGATGGACGTGCAGATGCCGGTGATGGATGGCCTGGAAGCCACCCGCCGCATCCGCAGCGGCGAAAACCCGCTGGGACGCACCATTCCCATCCTTGCCATGACCGCCAACGCCTTCCTTGAGGATATGCAAAAGAGCAAGGAAGCCGGCATGGACGAACACCTGTCCAAGCCTGTGGACATCAGCGCACTGGAACAGGTGGTAAAGCGCTTCCGCGTTACCCCCCCCCCGAAAATAAATAGCGGTCTGCAGCGCTTTTGTCGCAAAGCGCCGCATAACCTTGCATAAAAAAACTGCTGCCCCTTTGCCCGGACGCTTTGGCATCCGGTACGGGGCAGCAGTTTTTTGCGTTATAGAAGGAGCTTTCCCCTCAGATAGGCATGGTCTGGTAGAACCAGTCCGAAATGGCCTTGCGGGTGTCGGCGAAGAACTTTTTCACCGGGCAGGCGGCATCCCGGGCTTCCTGTTCCAGATCCGTGCCTGCGGGGAAGTTGCGGATGACGGTATACGCCACCGACTGCGGCGGCAGCGACATCATCACAGCCGGGTCGTGCACCACGCAGATCTGCTCGCCTACCGCAAGGGTAGCGGGGTCGGAGGTGGTTTTTTCGTCATGGTCCTGCCAGACGGTGCTGTCGGTAACGATCATCTGATAGGTCTCCTGCTCTTCCGCAGTCACCAGAATGGACTCCACCTTGCCCTCCACGGTGCGGCTGACGCCCTCTACTACACCATAATAGTAGAGCTTCTTGGAAAACAGCGCCGAAGCAGAGGGCAGCACGCTGACGCTGAGCAGCAGCACCGCAAGCAGACAAAAGAGCGAGCGATAGGTCTTTTTCATAGAAAACCTCCATTTTTGATGTTGCAGCGGAGCGCCCGGCGCTCCCGGATGCCTTATTTTACCACAACTACCATCGGATTTCTATATCCGAGCTTAACCGGCCACGGAAAATCAACTTTTACACAAAAAGGACTGCCGTGCAAAACAGCGCACAGCAGTCTTTTTTGCTTTTATCGGTTTATTTGCTGATGGAAAGGGTGCCGAAAGCAGTCTCTTCAAAGTGGCTGCTGTACAGCTCCTGCATCAGTTTGATGAGCGAGAGGGTATCCTCTGCGCCGGCGGTCTCGTAGCAGGAGTGCATCGCCAGCTGGGGCAGGCCGATGTCCACGCAGTTCATGGACACCTGTGCCATAGCCAGATTGCCCAGCGTGCTGCCGCCCACCTTATCGGAGCGGTTTGCAAAGTATTGCAGCGGCACACCGGCGCGGGCAGCCAGTTCCCGGGCGGCGGCAACGCTCATGCCATCGCTGGTGTACTTCTGACCTGCGTGGGTCTTGATGACCACACCCTTGTTCATGTAGGTGCAGTTGTTCACATCGGTGTGCTCCGGGTGGTTGGGGTGCACGGCGTGGGCGTTGTCGGCGCTGACCATAAAGCTGGAAGCCACCGCGCGGTGGAAGTCCTCGTCGCTGCCGCCAAGGCTCTGGGCAATGCGGTGCAGCACATCGTACAGGAAGGTGGAAGCTGCGCCCTGCTTGGTGCCGGAGCCGACCTCCTCGTTATCAAAGAAGGCTGCCACACCGATGGAGCGGGCGTTCTTGGCAGTCAGCAGACCTTTCAGGATGCCGTAGACGCACTGCTGATCATCCAGACGGCCGCAGGAGATGAACTCCTCGTTGCAGCCCCAGACGGTGGCCTTTTCCCGCACATAGAGGAACAGGTCGCTGCCAAGGATCTGCTCCTCAGACACCTGCAGCTCCTCTGCGATCAGCTTTTTCAGCGCGCCCTCCTCGCAGGCACCGCCCAGCACGGGCAGCATATCCACCTGCTTGTTGAAGGAAGCCTTATCGTTGACCTCGCGGTTCATGTGGATGGCAACGCTGGGGATCATCAGCAGGTCGCGGTCCAGCGCCACCAGACGGGAAACAATGGCACCGTTCTCCTGCACCAGCACACGGCCCGCCACAGACAGCGGACGATCCATCCATGTGGCGCAGATCATGCCGCCGTAGCCCTCGGTGTTCAGCTTGGTGTAGTTCTGCCCCATGTGGATTTCGGCGTTCTCCTTGATGCGGAAGCAGGGAGAATCCGTATGGGCGGCGGCAACGTTGAAGCTGTAATTTTCCAGCTGGTCGCCCATGCGGAAGGCGATGATGCTGGAACCGTTGCGGCAGACAAAATAGTCCTTGCCGGGTTCCAGCGCCCACTTGCGGCTTTCCAGCAGCTCTGCAAAGCCTGCTTTCAACAGGATATCCCGCACAGCGGCGGTGGTGTGGTATGCGGTGGGGTTGCCGTCGATGAAGGACAGCATTTCACGGACTTCGGATGCGATCATAAAAATAAACCTCCTAAGGTGTATCTGAAAAGAGCCGGTCAGTGCTGACCGGCCCCTTTTATCGCAAGTCAAGAAATTAGTGCAACATTCAAACAGCATATTTGCGATATGCAATTCAA
>OLAO01000174.1_pt1 | contig 9946 bp, 10 predicted proteins | sample 1607351 | NCBI WGS metagenome assembly OLAO01 (sample SAMN02674597, study PRJEB24791) | human gut metagenome, SKBSTL013 | isolation source: stool | host: Homo sapiens | place: USA
GGGTGACTGGAGTTCAGACGTGTGCTCTTCCGATCTTGCTTTATTAGATATTCGCCATTCTCTTTAAATCGTAATTCAGCGCATTCAGAAACGCATTCACCCGCCCCGGCATAGGATGGAGTACCCGCGCCGGAGAGACGGCGGGGAATCTGTATGTGTGAGGTGCGCCATGAACATACATAACGACTCGGCCCCCGGCGGCGGCTCCCTGCGGGACCTGCTGGGCCGGAACATCGGCCGCCGCGCGTCCGCCAGCTTCCTGGTGGGCTCTTACCGCCTGGTGCGGCAGGAGGGCATCCTGGAGGCCGTGGGCACGGACTATCTGGTGCTGCGGCAGGGGGACTTCTCCACCGGCTGCGACCTGTACGCCCTGAAATTCATCGAATTTCACGACGATCCCCCGGCGTGACCGTTGCGCCCGGCGGCGGATCGTGGTATGCTGGGGGCAGTGAGGTGAGGGAATGTACTATGTCTATATGCTCTGGTGCCGGGACGACACCCTGTATACCGGCACGGCGTCGGACCTGTGCCGCCGGATGCGGCAGCACCGGGACGGCGGCGCCGCCTGCGCCCGGTATACCCGGTCCCATCCGCCCCGGGAGTTGGCCGGTGTCTGGCGCACGGAGGGCCGGGGAGAGGCCCTGCGCCTGGAATACGCCGTGAAGCGGCTGTCCCGGCAGGGGAAGCTGGCGCTTCTGCACCGGCCGGAAACGGCGGCGGACCTGCTGCCGGGCGTTGCCGCCGAACCGGTGCCGGGCGTGACCCTCGCCATGTGTCTGGAGGGAGAATTTCATGAATAAGCTCTACGCCGCCCCCATGGAGGGGCTTACCGGTTATCTGTGGCGGCAGGTCCACGCCGCCTTGTTCGGCCCGGCGGACAAATATTTCACGCCCTTTCTTTCCCCCAACGCCACCTGCACCTTCCAGCGCAAGGAGCTGGACGAGATCGACCCGGCCCACAACGCCGGGCTGTATGTGGTGCCCCAGCTGCTGACCAACCGGGCAGAGCACTTCCTGTGGGCCGCCGGCGAGCTGTATGCCCGGGGCTATCGGGAGATCAACTTCAACCTGGGCTGTCCGGCGGGCACCGTGGCCGCCAAGCGCAAGGGCTCGGGCCTGCTGGCCTATCCCCAGGAGCTGGATCGCTGTCTGGAGGAGATCTTCGCAGGGCTGCCTCGGGGGATGTCCGTGTCCGTCAAGACCCGCATCGGGAAAAATGACCCGGCCGAGTGGCCGGGCCTGCTGGCGATCTATCGCAAGTATCCCCTGTCGGAGCTGATCGTCCACCCCCGGATCCAGAAGGAGTTTTACAAGGGCGTCCCCCACCGGGACGCCTGGGCCGCCGTGTCGGGCCCCTGGCCGGCGGTGTATAACGGAGACATCTTCACGCCGAAGGACGCCGCCGCCCTGTGCCAGGATTATCCCGGAACGAACGCAGTGATGCTGGGCCGGGGCCTGATGCGGGACCCCGCCCTGCTGCGGCGTCTGCGGGGCGGCCCCGCCGCCTCAGCGCAGGAGCTGCGGACCTATCACGACCGCCTGCTGGAGGCCTACCGCCACCGGCTGTCCGGTGACCAGCCGGTGATGCACCGGATGTGGGAGCTGTGGGCCTATCTGTCCGCCGGATTCACCCGGCCGGAGCCGTATCTCAAGCGTATGCGCAAGGCAAAGAACCTCTCCGAATACCGGGCCGCCGTAGACGCCCTGTTCCGGGAGCAGCGATATACAACATAAAAGACAGCACCGGAAACCTTGCGTTTCCGGCGCTGTCTTTTTCACTCCGTCATGGGGATGTTATACTTCCCCATCAACTTCTCAAACCGCCGCTTCTGCAGGGGCGTCATCCGGTCCCGGTACTGCAAAAACAGTTGCTTTACCCGGCCGGTATCCCCCTGGCTGAGATAGGTGTTCATGGTCCGCTCCAGGCTCTCGCTGGCGGTGGAGCTCAAAGACGCCTTCCTGCTGCCGCCGGAGGAGGAGCGGGCGCTGCCGCTCCTGGCGGCGGAGGCCTCCAGCTTCTGCTGGGCCAGGGCCGCGTCCTGTTCCTGCTTGGCCCGGCTGGCATAGTACTTCATCAGCGCCAGATAGTTGCTGTAGTCCTGCTTTTCCAGGGACTCGTACCGGTCCCGGGCCTGCCGGGAGGCGTCCTGCCAGTCCTCCACCCGGTCCCGCCACTGGCCATAGGCGTCCTCATCCTGGCCCTGCAGCAGCTTATACTGATCCAGCAGCGCCTGACCCTGGATCTCATACCGGTCCCAGGCATCCTGCTGCAGCTGGGGCACCAGCGCCGCCAGCTCCTGCATATAGCGGTTATACTCCTGCTGGCCCGCCTGCCGGGCATAGGAGGAGTCATAGCCACCGGTCAGGCCCGCCGCCTGGCCCAAGGTGTCCTCCATGGCCGTCTGCCCCTGCCGCTGATACAGCCGGGCATAGCGCCGGAACATCTCGTCCCGGCTGGGGTCATAGGAAAAGGCCTCCCGGCTCTCCATCTGCCGCAGCAGGTCCTCCATCCGGTCCGCGTAGGGGGAGGTGTAGTCCCCGGGCTGTCGGGCCGCCAGCTCCTCCCAGCTGCGCCGGGCCTCCTGGGTCTCCCGGGAGGGAGTATACCCCTTCTCCAGGTCCGCCAGCCGGTCCTGGGCAGACTGCAGTCCCAGGCTGGCCCAGGTCTTGCTGCCCGCCACGCCGTCCGGCGTCATGCCCGCCCGGCGCTGATAGTCCATCAGGGCGGCCCGGGTCTTTTCACCGAACCCGCCGTCCACCTCCAGGGAATAGCCCGCCCGGTTCAGGGCCTGCTGCAGCCGCCGCACCTCCTGTCCGGAGGAGCCGTACCGTAACATGGGATAGCTTGATGCCATATCGTTCGTCCTTTCTTCTCACGCCGTCCTGCGCCAGACATACACAGCCAGGTACGGCGGCATATTGTTGTGGGCGGCTCCCCCGCCTGCCGAGGCGGACGCGCCCTGATACTCGTTCCTGCGCCCGTCCGCGTCATACAGCCGGATGGCCGTCACGCCGGTGACGTCGGACTGCCCCGTGAAATCGTATCCATGGGTATGGGCGGGCATCTCCGCCTTGGTCAGGGTGTGTTGGGCCTCGCCTCCGGTTTCCCCTGGCGCATAGACGTCTCCCGCCGCCAGCAGAAACCGGTCCTTCACCCGCTGCCAGGTGCCGCCGAACAGCGTCTCCGGACTAATCTCTGATGCGGACAGATATATGCTGCCTACCGGCCACACGGCGTCCAGCAGGCGCTTGCCCCGGAACCAGATGTCCCAGTCCGGCGCCAGCTCCACGGCCTTCTGGTGCTCGGCATATTTGCCCACGCCCCCTGCCGTGCCCCCCTGGGCCAGATGCACCGCCACCGCCGCCGTGGGGATGGCGTATTCCACGGTCCGCACGGAGCCCAGCGCGTCCACCGCCGACAGCTCCAGCTCATAGGACGCCGTTTTCAGCACCCCCTGGATCACCTGCTCCTGCCCGTTTTCCAGGGCGGTATACCCGCCGTAGCTGCCGCCCACCGGCCGCAGCCGGTATCGCACCGTCACGGCGTTATGTCCGCCCACCGATGCGCACCCGCCGGTGCACGCCACCTTCACGCAGTCGCCGTCATCCCGCAGCACTCCGTCCGCGCCACACCGGCCCAGCAGCCGGGCCGTCAGCGTGGGATTGGCATACGGCAGCACCTCCACGGCCTGCCCCGCCGCCGTGGTCCACCGCCCCCGGGAGTCCGTCACCCGGACCTCCGGCGTGAAAGTCCCCGCCTGCCGGATGATCCCCGTCTCACCGGTCAGACCCTCCACGGTCTGCCCGGCAAACTGCATCCGGCAGGAACGGATGCTGCTGCCCCGGGCTCCCGCCGCCGTCACCTGATAGGCCAGGCGGCTGTATCCCCGGACGCACACACCCCACCCGGCAATGACGGCGCGCATGAGCGCCGTGCGCACGACGCTCGCCTTGTCCGCGCTGGACTTATCCTCCAGACGGGAGCCGCAGATGTCGTCAAAATACTGCGCCAGCTCAAAATGCCGCAAAACTCTCCGCGCAAATTCCTCCGGCTTCGACGTTGCAATCACCAGCCGCAGTCCCGCTGCGCACAGGCTTGCAAGCAACTCGGCCATTCCGGCATAAGGGGCGTTTTCCGCCCAACCGTAGCGTTCAAAATAAATGCGGAACTCGCGGATCGCCCGCTCTGTTTCCTCTTCATTCATCCCGCAGAGCGCAGGGAAGCTTTCGTGGAGAGGCGGACCGACAAAAGTGGTCAGCATGTCTGGAGAGGGGACCTCCCGGCCAAGACGCTTCAACGCATAGGACACCGAGTTCACAATGCCCTCCTGCGAATCCGTCACCGTTCCGTCCAGATCAAAAAGGACTGTATCCCAGCGCATCAGTCCACAAACTCCTCTCGGCAGCGGCGGTAGGCAGCCACGGGGTCCTCCGCCTGCGTGATGGGACGGCCGACAACGATATAGTCGGAGCCAAGTTCTTTGGCCTTGGCCGGCGTGGTGACCCGTTTCTGGTCGCCCGCGTCCCCGTCGGCAAAGCGCACACCGGGGGTCACGGTGAGGAAGTCCTTGCCGCAGCGCTCATGGACAACGCCCGCCTCCAGCGGAGAGCACACCACGCCGTCCAGGCCCGCCTGCGCGGCGTTTTCGGCATAGTGCATCACCACCTCGGCAAGCGGCTTTTCGATCCACAGCTCCCGCTCCATGCGCTCCTGCTCGGTAGAGGTGAGCTGGGTCACGGCGATGAGCAGCGGCCGAGTACCGTCGGGGCGCGTCAGACCCTCCAGCGCGGCGGTCATCATGGCGGCGGTACCGGCGGCGTGGAGGTTCACGATGTCCACATCCAGCGCAGACAATGCCGCCATGGCCTTTTTCACGGTGTTGGGAATGTCATGCAGCTTCAGATCCAGGAAGATCTTGTGGCCTCGGGCCCGGATCTCCCGCACGATGGAGGGACCTTCGGCGTAAAACAGCTCCATGCCGATCTTCACAAAGGGCTTTTCCTCGGTGAAACGGTCTAAAAAGGCCAGTGTCTTTTCCTTGCTGTCGAAGTCCAGCGCAACGATAACGTCCTTACCCATGATGTGCTCCTCCTATGATCTCCGTCAGATTTTCCATGCCGTATCGTTCCATCACGGCAGGCAGATTTTCAATGATGGTCTTGCAGGCATGCGGCTCCACAAGGTTCGCCGCGCCCACGCCGATGGCAGTGGCGCCCGCCAGCATCAGCTCGATAACGTCCTCCGCCGTGGTGACGCCGCCCATACCCACGATGGGGATGGAAACGGCCTCGTAGACCTGATACACCATCCGCACCGCCAGCGGGAGCATTCCTGGGCCGGACATACCGCCAGTGGTGTTGGCCAGCAGCGGACGGCGGCGTTTCAGGTCGATGCGCATTCCCGGCAGGGTGTTGATCAGGCTCACGCCGTCAGCCCCCGCGTCCTCGCAGGCTCTGGCGACGGCGGCAATATCAGCCGCCGTGGGGGACAGCTTTAAAATGATGGGCTTTTTCGTCACTGCCCGGACCGCCTTCGTCACCTCGGCAGCGGACTTGGGGTCCGCGCCGAAGGCCGCGCCGCCGCCGTGGACGTTGGGGCAGGAGATATTGACCTCCAGCCAGCCCACCTGCTCCTGCGCGTCTAACTTCTCGCAGACCTCGGCGTATTCCGCCGCGGAAAAGCCGCTGACATTCGCCATCACCGGCTTGTGAAATACCTGCTTGAGCTTTGGCAATTCCGTTGCGATCACCGCGTCCACGCCGGGGTTTTGCAGACCCACCGCGTTCAGCAGGCCGCCGGCGTACTCCGCGATGCGGGGCGTGGGGTTGCCGAAGCGGGGCTCCCGGGTCGTACCCTTGAAGGAGAAGGTACCCAGCATATTGATGTCGTACAGCTCCGCGAACTCATAGCCAAAGCCGAAGGTGCCGCTGGCGGGGATGATGGGGTTGTCCATCTCAATGCCGCAGAGGGTCACTTTTGTGTTCACCATACGATCTCCTCCTTTTCCAGCACGGGGCCATCCTTACAGATGCGCTTATTGCCGTATTTCGTCTCGCAGGAGCAGCCCATGCAGGCGCCGAAGCCGCAGCCCATCCGCTCCTCAAAGCTGAACTGGCCGGAGGTCTTGCAATCAGCGTACACCGCCTTGAGCATCGGCTCCGGGCCGCAGGTGTAGAGATAGGTATAGTCGGACACGGCGGCCATGCCGTCGGTCACAAGGCCCTTGAGACCGACGCTGCCATCGGCGGTGGCGATGACGACCTCCGCACCCAGCGCCCGAAATTCCTCCGCTAAAAAAATCTCGGATTTTCGGTTAAAGCCCAGCACGGCGGTGACGCGCTTACCTTGTGCAGTCAGCCGCCTGGCAAGGCCATACAGCGGCGGGATACCCACGCCGCCGCCCACCAGCAGGGGGTGTTCCCCACTGCGGGACAAGTCAAAGCCGTTGCCAAGGCCCGTCAGCACATCCAGCGCCGTGCCGACAGCCATGCCCGTCATGGCCTCGGTGCCATGGCCCAAAACCTTATAAATCAGGGTCACTTCCCCGTTCTCCCAATCGCACACGGAGATGGGGCGGCGGAGGAAAAAACCTGAGAGCTTCAAATTCACGAACTGCCCCGGTGCGGTGATGGCAGAGGTGTCCCCCGCCAGCCGCAGACGGTAGATGCCGTCTGCCAGCCGGGTATTTTCCAAAACAGTCAGCAGTGTCTCCTTCATTCGGCGTCCTCCCCCTCCAGCAAGGTCTTATCATACCAGACCGCCTGCCCGTCCATGGCTGTCAGCAGGCAGCGGCCCTGTACACTCCAGCCCGCAAAGGGCGTGGCCCGGCCCATGGACAGAAATTCAGCGGGGTCGATCGGATAGGTACGGTTCAAATCAAACACGGTAAAGCCGGTGGCCGGCGCAATGCCGAAGCGGCGGCAGGGCGCGTCATGGAGCAGTTCCATCAAGCGGGCAAAGGAAATGACGCCGGGCTTTACCAAATACGTATAGAGCAGCGGGAAGGCCGTTTCCAGTCCCACGATGCCCATGGCGCTTTTTTCCAGTCCCCCGCCCTTTTCCTCGGCGCTGTGGGGGGCGTGATCCGTGGCGATCATGTCGATGGTTCCGTCCGCCAAACCCTCCAACAGGGCTTCCCGATCCGCCTTGTCCCGGAGGGGCGGGTTCATTTTGAAACGGCCGTCCTCCTGCAAGCAGGAATCGTCCAGCAGCAGGTAGTGGGGGCCGGTCTCGCAGGTGACATTCAGGCCCTCGGCCTTGGCCTTGCGGATGAGTGCGACGCTCTCCTTGGTGGAGATGTGGCAGACGTGATAGCCGCAGCCTGTCTCCCGCACCAGTTCCAGATCCCGCTGGATGGGCCGCCACTCGCTCTCGGAGCAGATACCTCGATGTCCGTGGGCGCGGGCATAGGCGCCGTCGTGGATGTAGCCGCCCCGCAGCAGAGAATTGTCCTCGCAGTGGGCCACGATCAGCTTGCCAAGGCGCTTGGCCTCCAGCATGGCGCGGCGCATCATTTCACGATCCTGAACGCCCTTTCCGTCGTCGGAGAAAGCCACCACATAGGGGGCCATGGCATCCAAGTCCGCCAGTTCCCTGCCCTGCTCGCCTTTCGTGATGGCCCCGTAGGGCAGAACGCGAATCACGGCGTCTTTTTGAATGGCGTCCAGCTCCATTTGCAGCGTCTCCATGCTGTCCGGCACAGGGTTCAGATTCGGCATGGCGCCCACGGCGGTATAGCCGCCGTGGGCCGCCGCTAAAGAGCCGGTGCGGATGGTCTCCTTATAAGAAAAACCCGGCTCCCGAAGATGCACATGCACATCAACGAAACCGGGTAATATGGTAAAGGAAGAAACATTCAGGGACGAAGGAAAAACAATATCCTTGCAAAAAACACGATCCCCAAAGGAAACGGAAACATCACCGCCGCTGAAAGCACCTCGGTGGAACACCTGCGCACCCTTCAAAACCACGGTCACGACGATCGCCTCTCTTTCCTCAAGTTTTTGATAGAATACCACGCGAGGGTCGTCTTGTCAAGACAAAAAAATGGTTTTTCGACGATAAGTTTTCTCAAGACGCGATATAAGCGTATCTTATGAATTGTCATAACGATACAAATATAGCTAAGATTTTCTATCTTCTTTCTCCTTTTTGCGGAATGGACGAAAAGCCGGGCGTATGGTACACTGAATTCAAGTTGAGCCCCTTGTAACTGACGGAATGTGGGCTACCACGGGGGAACAGGGAGCATCGCTCTGAGGCGGCGCGTTTCAGAGGCCGACCGTCCGGGCACTCCAACTGCAAAGGGCAGCGGAGCACCTACTTTTATGTTTGAGGGAGGGAACGCAAATGAGAAAGGTTGCGATCGTTATGGGCAGCAAGAGTGATCTGCCCGTCGCGGAGAAGGCCGTAGGCGTATTGCGAGACTACGGCGTCCAGATGGAAGTGCGCGTATTATCCGCTCACCGCTGTCCGAATGAGGCAAGGGAATTTGCCGCGTCGGCTCGGGAGGGCGGATTTTCTGTTATCCTCGCGTTCGCCGGCATGGCGGCGCATCTTGCCGGCGCGATGGCGGCAAACACCACGCTGCCGGTGATCGGCGTGCCGTGCAGCGGGACGAAGCTTGACGGCATGGACGCACTGCTCTCCACCGTGCAGATGCCGAGCGGCATCCCTGTGGCGACGGTGGCGGTGGACGGCGGGAAGAACGCCGCGCTGCTGGCGGTGCAGATCATGGCGGTCTCCGACGCGGAGCTCGCCCAAAAGCTGGACGAGGCGCGGACGCGGGAACGGGACGCCGTGCTGCGCGCGGATGAAGAGGTTCGGGCGCTTTATCAGTAAATAAGGAATACACTTCAAGAAATAAAAGGAGAGCTGAAAGCAATGAAACTCGTATATACCGGAAAGACCAAGAATGTATTCGCACTGGACAACGGCAACTACCTGCTCAGGTTCAAGGATGACTGCACGGGCAAGGACGGCGTGTTTGACCCCGGCGAGAACAGCGTGGGCCTGACCATCGAGGGCGTGGGCAATGTCAACCTACGCATGACCAAGCACTTTTTTGAAAAGATCAACGCCGCCGGCATCCGCACGCACTATGTCTCCGCGGATCTGAAGGAGACCACGATGGAGGTCCTGCCCGCGAAAGTCTTCGGCCACGGGCTGGAGGTCATCTGCCGCCTCAAGGCGGTGGGGAGCTTCCGCCGCCGCTACGGTGAGTACATTGAAGAGGGCGCCGACCTGCCCGCCTATGTGGAGACGACCTTCAAAAATGACGCGCTGGGCGATCCGCTGGTGACGAAGGACGGCCTTGTGGCGCTGGGCGTGATGACCGAGCAGCAGTATGACGACATCAAGGCCATGACGCAGAAGATCACCGAGATCGTCGCGGACGACCTGCGCGAAAAGGGCCTTGTCCTCTATGACATCAAGTTCGAGTACGGCTACGCGCCGGATGGCAGCGTGATGCTGATCGACGAGATCTCCTCCGGCAATATGCGCGTCTATCGGGACGGAAAGTACATCGACCCCATGACGCTCTCCGAGCTGTTCTTTGCGTAATGGGGGGCTTTTTCGGCGCGGTCTCGGACCGCGATGTCGCGCTGGATGTCTTCTTCGGCACGGACTATCATTCTCACCTCGGCACGCGCCGCGGCGGAATGGTGCTCTTTGACAAGAAGGAGGGCTTCCAGCGCCAAATACACAACATTGAAAATACGCCCTTTCGGACGAAGTTTGAGCGGGACCTCGCGGACTTCCGCGGCCACGCGGGGCTCGGCTGCATCAGCGACAGCGACCCTCAGCCGCTGCTCGTGCGCTCCCATCTGGGCCTGTACGCCATCGTGACGGTCGGCATCATCAACAACACTGACGAGCTGGTGAAGACTTATCTCTCCGACAAGGGCCAGCAATTTCTGACGCTGAGCAGCGGCCGCGTGAATG
>OLAO01000178.1_pt1 | contig 9808 bp, 10 predicted proteins | sample 1607351 | NCBI WGS metagenome assembly OLAO01 (sample SAMN02674597, study PRJEB24791) | human gut metagenome, SKBSTL013 | isolation source: stool | host: Homo sapiens | place: USA
TCCGAAGCAGCGCAAATCTGTTCGTCTGCTCGGGAGAAACGAGCCGATCCGCTTCCTGTGCGGAAAATGCGGAAAGGAAGCCGATTGGATCTGCTGTGAATGCGAATGGGAGGATCAGTATCCGTATTTCTGCGAAGACTGCATGGAAAGCCATCCGCACGATTCTGCGCTTCCAATCGTAAATTCTCCGCGTATGGGCGTGTGCGGCTATTGCGGAGAGGACGACGTCTATACCTTTGACCCGGCTCCGTTTTTGAAGTAAAAAATCAGGCGGCCGGCGGACGCTTGCGCCGCCGCTCGCCTGTATATGCGCCCGTGGCGAAATTGGTATACGCGATGGATTTAGGTTCCATTCCGCAAGGGTAGGGGTTCGAGTCCCCTCGGGCGTACCATGCTGAGAACTCCAAGAAAAATCTTGGAGTTCTCTTTTTATCTCTGAAAGCCCTTGTGCCACAACGGCTCTGCGGATTTACGCCCACAAATCCGATTTCTAATTTTTACAAAAATCCTATACTTCTGGAAAAGAGAATGTCAGAAAATAGAGAAAAATATGACATAAATTCTGACGCCGCCAACTGCCTCCGGGCCTTCTGGGGACAGTCCCGGTAATTTCCCCCAAAGCATAAAAAATCCGAGGGCGGTCCGCCTTCGGATTTTTTGCATTTTTTGCGGGCCTGCGTATAAATCCGCCGCCGCCCGGCCATACTGAGGGCAGAAACGTTCCCCAGGATTTCGGCCCGCCGCAGGCCGGTATATGCGGCTCCGGCCCCAGGCCGGACGGGAAAGGCACCTATGAGCAGATTCGACGGAAAAAAGGTCAAGGCCGTGTTCGGCGGCAAGGGCTTCTACATAGCCCTTGCCCTCTGCCTGCTGGCAGCCGGTATTGTCGGCTATTACACCCTGCTGCGGCCCCAGGCCCCGGCAGAGCCCGCATCCAACCCCGCCTCCAACGTCCCCGACGACCGGGACAACGCCTGGGTGGCCCCGGCGGTGCAGCCGGAGGAGAATGTCCCCGCCGCCCCTCCGGCGGAGGAGACGCCCATCTCCGACCCCCAGGACCTGCTGCCCCAGGTCATGTCCCCGCTGGACGGCACCACGGTAACGGTGTTCAGCGTCACGGAGCTGATGTATGACGAGACCATGGCCGACTGGCGCACCCACAACGGCATCGACATCCAGGCCTCGGAGGGGGACTCCGTCCGCACTGCCGCCGGCGGCACGGTGCTGTCGGTGAAGGACGACGAGCTGATGGGCACCACCGTGGTGATCCAGCACGGCGGCGGCTATACCACCCAGTACAGCTGCCTGCAGAAGGACCCGCCGGTGCAGGAGGGGGATCAGGTGGCCGCCGGTGACGTCATCGGCCTGGTGGGGAGCACCGCCTCCGCCGAGGGCAGCATGGGCCCGCACCTGCACTTCTCCGTGTCCAAGGACGGCCAGGTCATCGACCCGGCGGACTATGTGAATTGACCCAAGCGGCCCGGCAGGGAGTTTTCTCCCCGCCGGGCCGCCTTTCATATCCCGGCTTGAAAAATTCCGCCGGAGCCGCTATACTATAGAAAATACCTTAAAGGCAGGTGCCCCTTTATGTACGATCCCGCGCATCCCTTCGGACGCAAGCGCTATAGCCGCGCCGTTATCGACCCCGTTAACTGCACCGGCTGCGGCTACTGCACCATGTTCTGCGTCATGGACTGCATCGTGCTGCGGCCTGACGGCCTGTATACCGTGGACCTGGAGCGGTGCATCGGCTGCCGGTCCTGCAAGGTCAACTGTCCGTTTGACGCGGTGACCATCCTGCCGCCCAAGGAGAACTGATATGAAAAAGCCTGTGATCGACCGCAATCGCCCCCTGGGCCTGTATCTGCACATTCCCTTCTGCAAGGCCAAGTGCGCCTATTGCGATTTTTACTCCCTGCCCCATAGCCAGGAAAAGATGGACGCCTATGCCGCGGCCCTGGCCCGGCACATCACCGAGGTGGCCCCCCAGATGCAGAACCACCGGGTGGACACCGTCTATTTCGGCGGCGGCACCCCCAGCTATCTGGGCCACAAGCGGCTTATTGCCCTGCTGAAAACCGTGAAGAAGCAGTGCCGGGTCTGGGACCGGGCGGAGATCACCCTGGAGGCCAACCCCGACAGCGCCGGGGACTGGCGGGCTCTGCGGGCCCTGCGCCGGGCGGGCTTCAACCGCATCTCCCTGGGGGTGCAGTCCTCGGACGACGAGACCCTGCGGCGGCTGGGCCGGGTCCACACCTGGCAGCAGGTGAAGGACGCCGTGGCCGCCTGCCGCAAGGCGGGGCTGGACAACATCAGCCTGGACCTGATCTACGGTCTGCCGGACCAGACTATGGAGCAGTGGGAAAACACCCTGGCCGACGCCCTGGTGCTGGCTCCCCGGCACATCTCCTGCTACGGGCTGAAGCTGGAGGAGGGGACGCCTCTGTATGACCGGCGGGAGAGCCTGAACCTGCCGGACGGGGACCTGCAGGCGGATATGTACCTCTACGCCGTGGAGCTGCTGACCCAGAACGGCTATCAGCAGTACGAGATTTCCAACTTCGCCCAGCCGGGCTATGAGTCCCGGCACAATCTGAAATACTGGATGCTGGAGGAGTACGCGGGCTTCGGCCCCGGGGCTTACTCCGACTTCGGAGGCGTGCGGTATGGGTACACCCGGGACCTGGACGGGTACATAGCCGGCCGGCTGGACCTGGCGGAAAGCGAGCACATCTCCCCCCAGGAGCGGGAGATGGAGTATATCATGCTGCGGCTGCGGACCGCCCGGGGCATCGACATCCGGGAGTTCGAAAATCGGTTCCGCCAGCGCTTCACCCCTCTGGCGGCCATTCTGGAGAGCTGCGCCGCCCACGGCCTGGCCCGGCAGACGGAAACCGGCTGGTGCCTGACGCCCCGGGGCTTCCTGGTGTCCAACCGCATCATCGGGGACCTGCAGGAGGAGCTGAACCGGGAGAAGGTCCAGCGCCTGGCCCGTGCCGCCCAGGGGGATTACCGGGTAGTGGAATAAAGAAAACTGCTCAAAAAGGGCTTCGCCCTTTTTGGACAAGCCAAAGACCCCGGGGCTTTCCCCGGGGCCTTGGTGCGTTATCAGTCTATGTTGATCTCACCGATATCCTCCGCCGGGATGCCCAGGTCCAGCAGGGCCTGGGTCAGCTCCTTGTAAGAGGACTTGGTGCTGCTGATGGTGCAGCTGTCGCCGTCGCGGAACAGGGTGATCTCGACTCCCAGCCAGGCGTAGTCGCCATCCACCGGAAGAACGTTCTCCGCCCGGATATCCCGCCAGGCGGCGTCATACAGGGCCTGGGCCTCCTCCGCCGTCAGCTCCCGGGTTTCGATGGCGGTCTTCAGCCACAGGTCGCCGCCGGTGGGCTGCCAGCCGGACGGGGGAACGTTGCCGTTGAACATAACATAGGTCTGGACCTCCTCCAGCCGGGCCACCTGCTCCAGAGCCGCCTTGACCGGCTCCGTCATCGCCAGCCGGTAGCACCGGGCCATGGAGGTGCCGTCCTTCAGAACATAGTGCACCTCAAAGGTCCTCCGGTAGTTCGCATCTGCGGCGCGATTCTCCGCCAGCTCTGCCTGGGCCTTTACCAGGGTCTCCAGGGACTGGGGGTCCTCCAGGGTAAAGCTGGTGTCCAGGCAGTATACCCGGGCCCGGGCCACATCCTCCGCCTGGGGCGTCCGGTCGGCGTAGCCGAACACGTCCGCCCGCAGCACCACGCACAGCAGCACCAGCACCAGCGCCGTCACCGCCGCGCCGGGCAGGCGCTTGGGCAGCACCCGCAGGGTCTTGCCCACCAGCATGGCCGCCGCCAGATAGCACACGATGCCCATCACGGCCATGCATACGCACAGCCGGGCGGGGCTGAAGTCGCCGCTGCGGCCCACGGACACCAGGACATACAGCAGCATGCCCAGGGGCAGGCCGCCTACCAGTCCCACGCCCAGCCGGAACACCGGCCGCATCCAGGAAAAGGCCGCCGCATCGCCGGACAGCTCGCTTTTCCGCCGGCCGTACAGCAGCCGGGACAGGACCGTCAGCACTAGGGCCACGGCGGTGAAGATCAGCAGGGTCCGCCAGCCCTGGGGGGTCAGGCCGCTGACGCAGTCGGCGTTCTGTATGTAGTTCTCGGGCAGCTTGCCGGTGAGAAACGGCGAATATTTAGGGCCGCTTTGGCCCAGGTCGCAGATCAGCTGATACACCGGCGTCAGCCACCGGGTAATGACGGGCTGGACGTCCGGCATGGTGAAGCCGTCCAGCAGAAGCTCCGCCAGCTGCTGGCCCAGCCAGGTCAGCGCCACCGCCAGGCAGTTGACGGCGGCGTACAGCACCGGCACCGCCAGCAGCCACCCGGTGACCATGGCGCACAGGGTCCCCAGGGCCAGGAAGATCAGGTCCAGCAGGGTGGCCACCACGAACCACGTCAGCAGGGCCGGTGTCAAAGCCAGGCCGCCCAGCAGGGCCGTAAGGGCCGTCACCGCCAGCACCAGCAGGTTCCCCGCCGCCAGCATGGCCCAGCCGGTGAGAAAGTGGGTCCAGAACAGGGTCCCCCGCCGCTGGGGCAGGGCGTGCATGGCCCCCACGGACCGGGTCTGCATCAGATAGGAGAACACCGCCGTGGCCATGATGCCGCCGAAGATCAGCGCCAGCACCACGGCGGTGGCGTAGGTATCGGCGCACAGCTCGGTCAGGTTCACCAGGGCGGGATTCCGCTCCGCGGCCCGGTTCCACACCGGGATGGGCAGGAAAAGCAGCCACAGCCCCACATACAGGAACAGCACCGGCCAGTAGCGCCGCAGGTCGCTGCGGGCGATGGCCCCGTTAAAGAATGATTTCGCGGACCGCATAGTCAGCACCTCCCAGCTCATAGATGAAAATTTCCTCCAGGGTCAGGGGAATGGCCTCCAGCAGCAGGGGCGACAGGGCCTGCATCCGGTGCAGGATGTCCTCCCGCTTGCCCCGGATGATGTAGGTATACACCCTTCCCACGGCGGACCGGTGCAGCACCTCCAGCTCCGGGGGCAGGGCCGGTTCCTCCGCCGCGGCATAGGCCGCCTGGATCTTCACGGTGTTGTCCTGCAAGTCGGACAGACTCCGCTCCAGCAGCACCTTTCCCTTGTTCAGAATCCCCACATGGTCGCACACGTCCTCCAGCTCCCGGAGGTTGTGGCTGGACACCAGCACCGTGGTGCCCCGGTCGGCCACGTCCCCCAGCAGCAGGGACCACACCTGCCGCCGCATCACCGGGTCCAGACCGTCCACCGGCTCATCCAGCACCAGCACCTCCGGCATGCAGCTCATGGTCAGCCAGAAAGCCGCCTGCTTCTGCATGCCCTTGCTCATCCGCCGCAGGGGCTGCTTTTCCGACAGGGGGAACACCTCCCGCAGCTTGTGATACCGGTCCCAGCTGAAGAAGGGGTGGGTCCCGGCATACAGCCGGGCCATCTCCCGGATGCTCGCCTGGGGGAAGAAGTACCAGTCGTCGGGTATCGCCGCCATGCGGCCCTTCACCGCGGGATTTTCATATATCGGCTGGCCGTCCAGGGTGATTTCGCCGCTGTCGGGCCGGTATATGCCGGTGAAGTGCCGGATGATGGTGGATTTTCCCGCGCCGTTGGGGCCCACCAGGCCGTATACCGCCCCCTGGGGCACGGTCATGCTGACGCCGTCCAGAGCCCGGAAGCCGTCAAAGGTTTTCACCACGTTTTTTGCCTCAAGCATCGCTGTCCCCTCCTTTCCAAAGGTCCGTCCATTCCTCCCGGGTCATGCCCAGGTCCCGCACCTCCTCCATCAGGGGCTGCACCCGGGCGGTGACCTCCGCCCGCCGCTGCCGGTTCTGCTCCCGGACCTCGCAGACGAAGGTGCCCCGGCCTGACACGGTGTATACATACCCCTCCGTCTCCAGCTGGGAATAGGCCCGCTGGATGGTGTTGGGGTTGATGGCCAGCTCCGTGGCCAGGCTCCGCACCGACGGCAGCTTCTCCCCCGCCGCCAGGACTCCTGTCACCATCAGACTGCGCAGGCCGTCCCGCACCTGCTCATAAATGGGCCGGGCGTCCCGGTAATCCAAGCGTATCACCTGCTATGCCTCCTTTCATGTGTATTAGCTGTATTCATACGCTTATTATAGCGGGATGTCCCGCCTGTGTCAAGCAAAATCCCGCCTGTGTCCCGCAAAAATTGCAGTAGATATTTTGGCCGGACCGGTGTACAATATGGGCAGGAACCTGAACCGGCGGCCGAATCCTGACGAAAACTTTACAGAAATTTTCAAATTGTTCATATACTTTTCTGCCGCCGTGCTACAATAGGTTGCAGTTTGTAACCGAATCTTAAACTTTGCCGGGAGGGTGCTGCAATGAAGCACATCTTTATCATCAACCCCACCGCGGGGAAATATGACAGCCGCCAGCGGATCTATGAAATGGCCGATCACCTGCGGACGGCTCACGGTCTGGACGTGCAGTGCATCCTCACCAAAAAACAGGGCCACGCCACCGAGATCGCCCGGAAGCTCTGTCAGACCGGGGAGCCCCTGCGGTTTTACGCCTGCGGCGGCGACGGCACCGTCAACGAGGTGGCAAACGGCATCATCGGCTATGACAACGCCGCCATGAGCGTGATCCCCGTGGGCACCGGCAACGACTTCCTGAAAAACTTCGGCGGCGATATGGACAAGTTCCGGGACGCCGAGAACCTGTGGGACGGCCCCCAGTTCCCCATGGACGCCATCGACGTCAATGGCCGGGTGGCCCTGACCATCGCCTGCTCCGGCATCGACGCCCGGGTGGCCCGGGACGTACATAAATACAGCGAAAGCCCCATTCTGGACGGCAAAAGCAGCTATATCGCCTCTCTGCTGGTGAACTTCCTGTTCAAGGGCATCGGCTCCCACTGGACCGTGGAGCTGGACGGCGAGACCATCGAGGACGACTTCTCCCTGGTGTCCGTGTGCAACGGGCGGTATTACGGCGGTGGGTTCATGCCGGTGGCCGAGGCCCGGATGGACGACGGGGTGCTGAACACCCTGGTGGTGAAAAAGGTCAGCCGGGGCGCCTTCATCAAGTTCGTGGGCCCATATTCCAAGGGGCAGTACCATAAATTCCCCCATGTGGCCCGGTGTGTTGCCCCCAAGGTTGTCCGCATCCGGTCTGAAAAGCCGGATATCGTCACCTGTCTCGACGGCGAGTGCATCACCTCCGACGATGTGACCATCCGCCTCAGTGACAAGCGGCTGAACTTCTTCGGCCCCGTCGGCTGCGACTGCAACCGCACGGCCCGGGACATCTGATCCCTTTCCGCAAAAAAATCAATTTGGAGCCGTATCCGCCGTTTTGGAGTGGATACGGCTCCTGCTTCTGCATATAATAAGACCATACAAGGCGTCCAGGCGACGCTGTTTTTACAATACGACGGTTAAAGAACCTTAACCACAGAAAGGAGACCGCTATGAGCGTTGTGATATTGGGAGGAAACGAGTGCATGGAGCGCCGGTACAAGGAGCTCTGTCAGACGTACCGGTGCCAGGCCAAGGTGTTCACCAAGCCTGCCGGGGGTCTGCGGAACAAGCTGGGCAATCCCGACCTGATGATCTTTTTCACCGGCACCATGTCCCACAAAATGGTGCAGGGGGCCCTGAGCCAGCTGAAGGGCCAGGACACCATCATCGAGCGCTGCCACACCAGCTCCCTGTCCGCTCTGCGGGGGATCCTGGAAAAGCACGCCGGATGAGGCCCGCGGAGGAGACGGTGGTGCGTCAGTGCGCGCCCACCCTGGCCGGGATCAAAACCGGTAGCCTGTTTCCCTGCCCGTACCAGTCCCGCCAGCAGCTGCTGGCGGACATCCGGCGGATGAACCGGGTGCTGGTGCCCCGGGGGCTGTGTCTGCTGCCCATGCGGATGGACGACGGCCGGGCGCTGCTGTATCTGTACCGGCCCCAGGCCCTGTGCCGGGACCTGGGGGACGATCTGGCCTGCCGTCTGCTGCGGCAGGCGGGGTATCCCTGCGGCAGCTGCGGCCGGTGCGTGGCCCGGCTGGTGCAGCGCCTGCGGACGGAGGAGGACTTTCCCCATGAGGTGGGGCTGTTCCTCAGCTATCCGCCGGAGGACGTGCAGGGGTTCATCGACCACCGGGCCATGGACTTCAAGTGCGCGGGCCTGTGGAAGGTGTATGGCGACCAGCAGCGGGCCCAGGCCCTGTTTGACCGGTTCCGCCGCTGCACCCAGCGCTACTGCGCTCTGTGGCAGACCGGCCTGCGGCTGGAGCAGCTGGCAGTGGCGGTCTGACGAAATATTCTGTTGTTATATCAAGAAAGGAAGTACAACTATGAAAAAGACTCTCGTGATCTATTGGAGCGGCACCGGCAACACCGAGGCCATGGCGGGCGCGGTGCTGGAGGGCATGAAGGCCGCCGGAGCCGACGCCGCCCTGCTGACCCCGGACCAGGTGACTCCCGCCAGCCTTTCCGGCGTGTCCTCCGTGGCCATGGGCTGCCCCGCCATGGGCAGTGAGGTGCTGGAGGAGATGGAGTTCCAGCCCATGTTCGACAGCATCAAGAACCAGATGGGCGGCAAGGCCGTGGGCCTGTTCGGCTCCTTCGGCTGGGGCGACGGCGAGTGGATGCGCAGCTGGGAGAAGGACTGCGACGACGCGGGCATCAACCGGGTGTGCGACAGCATCACCTGCTGCGAGGCCCCGGACGACGATGTGCTGGCGGCCTGCCAGGCCATGGGCCGCAAGCTGGCGGAGTAAAAGCCCCATGAAGCTCCGGCGGATGCTGCGCAGGAAGCTCCTGTTCTGGGCCGCCGTGGCCGCCCTGACCCTCCTGGCCGCCGTTTTATCCCTTTGACTGTCAAAAAAGGGTTTACCCTTTTTTGACAGTCAAAGGCTTGCAGTCTGCCGCGCGCATAATTTGTTCGCTGAAAGCGAACAAATTCCACACTTGCAGACCGAGAAGTGTTTTTTGCGACGTACACGCCGCCGCAAAAAACGGATTGCACTTGATTTGCCGCCTGCGGGCGGCAAACTCTGCGAGGCTTTTTCGACAAGCTGAGCCCCCGGCGAAAGCCGGGGGCTGTTCTGCTTGCCGAAAGCGCGGTTGATGCTTTTCCCTCTCAGTCGGCTGCGCCGACAGCTCTCCCAAAGGGAGAGCCAGGACTGACGAAGAATGCAGAAATCCCCCGCCCCGGCCCGCTGAGGGCAGCGGACCCTACGAAATGTCTGCCGATGATGGCAGCACCGTCGTGCCTGTTCGGCTGGCGGCTTTTCTGAAAAGCAAAAAAACTCCCCTCCGGTGTGAGCCGGAGGGGAGCATTTTGCTTACAGATGGTTGACGAAGCTGGTGTTGACGCTGACGGTGCGGCCGATCTCGGAGGATTTGATGCTGCCGAAGATGGCCCGCATGGTGGACAGGGCCTCCTTTCCGGAGACCTCCGGCTCCCGGTCATGCTCCAGGGCGTCCACAAACTCGTCGATGACGCCGGAATTGGTCTCCGGCGGGATGTTGTAGGTGGTGCTGGTGCCGTCCAGATTCCGGACCTCGATGGGGGCGGCGGGATTGTTGTTGTTATAGATCAGCATGATGCCCTTGGTGCCGTACAGGCAGGTGGACTGGCACTCGTGGCCGTACACCGTCCAGCTGGCGGCCAGGGTGCCCACTGCGCCGCCGCTCATGCGCAGGATACACAGGGCATTGTCGTCCACGGTGATGGGCGCGCCGGTGGCGGTGTGCTTGTTCAGGGTCATGACCTTGGCGGTGGTCTCGATGACCTTCTGGCCGGTGAGGTA
>OLAO01000212.1_pt1 | contig 9277 bp, 6 predicted proteins | sample 1607351 | NCBI WGS metagenome assembly OLAO01 (sample SAMN02674597, study PRJEB24791) | human gut metagenome, SKBSTL013 | isolation source: stool | host: Homo sapiens | place: USA
AACAGCGCCAGCGCACCTGCCAGCACCAGCATGGGCAGGACCGTCATCATCAGGCGCAGACCCAGCAGCGTTCCGGCACTCTGTACTGCCACGGGGCCGGTCTCCTCCGTGTTGCCCACAAGACCGATGAGGTCCAGCCCGATGCCGGTCAGGAATACCGCCACGCCGGAGGCTGCCTTGACCACAAAGGTCTGCATGGAAAAGATGACGCTCTCCTCCCGGCGGCCGGTCTTAAGCTGGCCGTAATCCACACTGTTGGAAAGGAACAGGGTGGTCAGCACGGTCAACATTCCGTTGCAGGCAAACACCACCACGCCCGGAATGCACAGCAGGGCAAGGCTATGGGAAAGGCCGGTCAGGCAGAACACCAGCAGCATGCCGTAGCCGCACAGCGCCAGCAAAAGGCTCAGGTAAAATACCTGCGTACTGCTGAACTCTTTGCGCAGCAAGGGGTAAAGCACCATCATGCCAAGGATCTGCGCCGCACCGCCCACGGTGGAAAACAGGGTGTAGGTGGCTTTCCAATCTGCACCGCCAAGGTCATATTTGAAGAAATAGATGATGAAGTTGGAGGTAAGGTACAGCGCCGAGTTGATCAGCACGATGCTGCCTACCACTACCATAGCCTGATCGTTGCGGAACAGGGCGGAGAACATCTCCTTTACGGTGGCAGTCTTCATCTCACTGGGGGTGGTCTCCTGCATGGCGGCGCAGCAGACCAATTCCGTCACCACAAAGAGCACTGATACGATCAGCGCCACCCAGCGGAAGCCGGCGCGCTCGCTGTCGCCGCCAAGGGCTCCCACCAGCAGCATGGTGAACATGGCGATAAGTGCCGAACCAACGCCCGCACAGGTACGGCCCACCATGGAGAGGTTCTCCCGGTCTTTGGGCGTGCGGGTCACGGCGGGGATCATGGACCAGTACGGAATATCCATCATGGTATAGGTGACGCCCCACAGGATGTACACCACGCTGAAATAGACCATCAGCGCTGCTTCGTCCATTACCGGGGCGGCAAACAGGGCGTAGAGTACCAGCGCATTGAGCAACGTGCCGGAAAAGATCCACGGACGGAAACGCCCCCATCGGGTGCGGGTCTTTGCCACCAGAACGCCCATAAAGGGGTCGTTGAAGGCATCGAAGAACCGGGCTGCCATGAGCACCAGCCCCACAAAGCTGGCCGAAAGCCCCAGCACATCCTGATAATAATACATGACGTATGAAGCCGACAAGGCATACACCATATCCTTGCCCACGGCACCAATGCCGAACGCGGTTTTCTGTTTCAGGGTCAGTTCCATACAGCATCCTCCTTTTCAATGGTGAACCGCAGCACAACGGGCTGGGTCTGCGGTGCAGAAACGGTCAGCGCGGCTTCTCCGGCAGTGCCCACGGTGCGCAGATAGGTGCCGGTCATGCCGCCTTCTGCCACGGCGGTCTGCGGACCCACAAGGGCGGCGCTGCCCTCCACCGCAAACTGCACCGGGAACTGTGCGTAGGGGGCTGGGGTGCCGTTCTCGTCCAGAATGCGCACCCGGACAGCCGCCATATCGTAGGTGTCCTGCTCCCGCAGGGTCGTCCGGCTGACTTTGACTTCCAAGTGCAGCTTTGCACTGGGGCAGAGGGTCACGCTGCGCACCACGTTGCCGTCCTGTACGGCATCGAACCGCCAGCGGGTGGCCTCACCGCCCCAGTTGCCCACATATTTGCCGTAAAGCGCCACGCCGTCCTTAAAGGCCATTTTATAGCGCAGCATACACCAGCCGAATTTGATCTTGTAGGCCAGCGGCAGCCCCGGCAGCCCGTATTTCCCGGCAGCCAGCAGGCAGTCCCGCACAGCGGCTGCCTTGGAGGGAGAAAAGTGTTCCTGCGTTTCCAGCAGCTCGCCGATGGTATCGTCCATCACAAAGGGCGGGTGGGGCAGCGCCGTCCACTCGCTGCGGCGCAGGGCGGTGACGAACACATCGTTTTTGTAAAGCTTTACTTGCTGGGCATTGCTGAAAACATAGGCTGTGCCCAGCTGCCCGGCGGGGTTATCTCCGATGTCCATGGAGGAGCTGACTGCCAGCACCGGGTCGGCATCGCCCTGACTGGCATAGACCGCAGCCGCCAATTTGGGGTTGCGGAAGCTGTCCAGCACACCGTGGTAGCAGATGCGGTCCCCAGAGCCAAAGTCCTTGTGGGTCTGGTAGTCGAACATACACCAGCCAAAGCACCCGGCGTGCTCCTTGCTGGCATAGGCGGCGTTCTGCACCCGGACGTGCCGCAAGGCGTGCTCCTGCCGGTGCGGGCCATCGTCAAAGGGCTTGGTGGGGTACATATGGCCGTTGCACTCCGAGATGAGCAGTGCCTTGCCCATATCCGGAGTCACGTCCTTTTTGGGCTTTGCACCGGGCGTTACGCCGTTGTGGGAAAAATCGTTGTAGGCGTAGACATCCTCCAGCAGATGGCTTTTTTCCAGATACCGCACACCGGAGGTAGCACGGCTGGGGTCCAGCTGATGGGCGATTTTGTTGGTGCGGGTATAGAAGGCATCGTCATCCACGCTCTCGTTGATGCGCACGCCCCACAGGATGATGCTGGGGTGGCTGCGGTTCTGCAAGAGCATCTCCTGCAGCATCTCGCAGGCGGCGTCCTTCCAGTTGTCGTCCCCGATGTGCTGCCAGCCCGGCAATTCAGTGAACACCAGCAGACCCCGCCGGTCGCACTCGTCCAGAAAATACTGGCTTTGGGGGTAGTGGCTGGTGCGCACGGCGGTGCAGTGCAGCTCCTCCTGCAAAATGCGGGCATCCTCCCGCTGCAGGCTTTCCGGTGCGGCGTAACCGATGTAAGGGTAGCTCTGGTGTCGGTTCAGCCCCCGCAGAAAGGTCTTTTTGCCGTTGAGGTAGAAGCCATCCGCCCGGAACTCTGCGGTGCGGAAGCCAAACGTCACCTGTTTGCGGTCGATGGGCTGTCCGGCTGCGTTCAAAAGCTCTGCAATGGCATGATGCAAAACCGGATGTTCTGTATCCCACGGCTGTGCATCCGGCACAGAAAGCTGCATCTTCCCGGTTTCTGCCGCAGGTGCAGTCTGCTCTGCCAGCAAAGTGCCCTCAGCGGTCTCCAGCCGGATGCGGACAGCCACGGCTGCGGGCGTAAGCTCTGCTGTCCACTGCACCACAGCCTCCTGCAGGGTGGGCGTGTAGACGAACAGATCGGTCAGGCGGCTTTCTGCCGTAGCTTCCAGCCAGACCTCCCGGTACAGCCCACCGTAGGTCAGGTAGTCGATGACAAAGCCAAAGGGTGGGATAGCCGGGTCTTCTCTGGTGTCCAGCTGCACGGTCAGCAGGTTTTCACCCTCCCGGTCCACAAGGTCGGTGATTTCCACCGCAAAGCCGGTATAGCCACCCCGGTGCTGCCCGGCAACCCTGCCGTTGACCCGCACCACCGCCTGATGGGCAGCGCCGTCAAAGCGGACAAACAGTCGGGGCGCAGCCTGCACCGGCGGCACTCGGAACCGCTTCCGGTAGCCGCAGACCATCTCGTAATCAGCGGGGGTGGCATAGTGCAGCGGCACCTCCCGGCAGGTATGGGGCAAGCGGACGGCTTGTTGTTTTGGCACCGGCAGCCCCTTGCCAAAGGCCTCTGTCCAGTGTCGTGTGAACTCCCAGTCCTCACAAAAACTGTGTTTCATCGCGGCAGCACTCCTTCCAGTAAAATCGAGATCATTTCCTCCAGCACAGCCACATACTGCACCCCGCTTTCTGCCAGACTACGGTCTGCCAGAAAACTCTCGATGGATGCGGTGATCATCTGCCGCAGCACCGGCAGGGATACCGGACGCATGACCCCCTCAGCCACAGCCTGCTCCAGCAGCGCCATGGTGGGCTCCCACCCGTTTTCCAACTGGCTGCGCACCCGCGCCGCCACCACCGGGTATTTCTCGTCCAGCTCCTTCATCTGCCGCAGGTCCAGCGCGGCGTATTCTGTCGGCATGGCAATGATGACCGCCCGCAGCTTTTCCTGCAAAGTACCACCGCCCGCCAGAATTTCCTGCTTGCAGCGGTGGATCTTTGCAAAGGCGTGGTCTACCATATCCAGCAAAAGCGCCTCCTTGGAGGGGTAAACGGTGTAGATGGTCTTTTTGCTGATGTGCAGCGGCTCTGCCACCTGCTGCATGGTGAAATGCAGCCCCTGTTGACGGAACAGCTGCATCGCCTGCGTGCGCACCAGCGCACCGAGCTTTTCCTGCATGAGCGTCCTCCTTGTGGAAACCGTATTTGCATTTCTAGTTTCCATTCTAGTACGGAAACCGAGTTAAATCAAGTAGTTTCCGCATTTTCTGCGTTCTGACGAAGAACCCGAGAAGAATCACAGCAGAATGCCATATCTCAAAACGCAGCAGCCGGAATGGTATTCGTAAAGTTGCGCATAGTACTGTTTATGATCCGATAACAAAATTGATATTTCTACCTGCCAATGATAAGATCGTGACAAGACCATCTTTCACTCGGAGGAACTTACAATGGCAAAAAAGAAAGCTGCTGCCTACCGCCTTGCAAAAATGAACCTTACACTGCGCGGCATCAGCCATAATCTTGGCGAGACCACCGATTCCCGCTTTGCCCACGCTCTGCACAAGGGACTGTATTTCGACTACATGACGGCAAACCCGCCCGTCTGATTTTCAGGCGGGCATTTTACTTTGCCAGGATTTTGAGAACTACAATAAACTGCCCCCGAAACAGCGCGGTCTAGCGCGCTGCTTCGGGGGCAGTCTGTTGTTTATTCAATTATAAAGTTACTGCTTTGCACTTTCCGGGGCGACCTCAAAGTCGATCTTGCCCAGATTGACGTCCGCACGCACAATGGTGATCATCATGGTATCGCCCAGATTCCAGTTCTTGCCGGAAACGGGATCAGAAAGGCGCACGCCCTCGGTGAGCATGGTGCCGGTGGCGGTCAGGCTGGAAGCAGGTACAAAGCCTTCCACGCCGTTTTCCAACTCGATGAACAGGCCGCGCTGGGTCACGCCGGAGATGCGGCCCTCATAGCACTCGCCCAGATGGCGGCGGGCATACTCGGCCTTGTAGCAGTCCTCGGCCTTGCGCTCGATCTGCATGGCGATGACTTCGCGCTCGCTGGCCTGCTTGCTGACGTCCTCGGCAAACTCGCTGTAACGCAGGATCATGGTGTCCTTGTCCGTGCCCTTGAGCTGAGCCGTCATGATACGGTGGATAGCCAAGTCCGGGTAGCGGCGGATGGGGCTGGTGAAGTGGGCATAGTCCTGCAGCACCAGACCGTAGTGTCCCTTGGGTTTTTCCTCGTACACAGCCTTGGACATGCAGCGCAGCATACCGGTATTGATGATCTGCTCATACGGGCCGCCGCGCACACCTTCCAGAATGGCGCTCAGCTCCTTGGGGGTGGGCACATCCTTGGCAAAGTGGTCGTTGACGCCGCAGGCCTGCAGCAACCCGTGCAAGCGCTCCAGCTTTTCGGCGTTGGGCTCCTCGTGCACGCGGTACACAAAGGGGATCTGCTTCACCCGGGCAAAGTGGGCGGCGCACTGGTTGGCCAGCAGCATGAACTCCTCGATCATTGCCTCACTCTCGCCGGAGGTGCGCTTTTTCACGTCGATGCAGTGGCCATCTTCGTCCAGGATCAGCTTTACCTCGCCGCTCTCGATATCCATGCAGCCGCGCTCCTTGCGCAGGCGGGCACGGTGGCCATACAGCTCCTTCATAGCAGGCAGCTGCGCCAGTACTTCATGGTACTTGCCGGTCAGTTCGTCATCGGTGCTGCCGGCCAGCAGGGCGTTGATCTCGGAGTACACGCCCTTGACCCGGCTGCGGATGACGGACTTGACAAAGCGGTAGTCGGTCAGGTTGCCGTCCTTATCCAGCCGCATCAGGCAGGAGAAAGCCAGACGCAGCACGCCCTCGTTCAGACTGCAAATGCCGTTGGACAGCTGCTTGGGCAGCATGGGCACCACCTGATCGGCATAGTAGACGCTGGTAGCGCGGCTGAAGGCCTCGTTGTCCAGCTCGGTACCGGGCTTGACGTAGTTGGAAACATCCGCGATGTGCACGCCCAGCTCAAAGCCGCCGTCCGGAGTCTTGGTCAGGCTGATGGCATCGTCGATATCCTTGGTCTCGGCGCTGTCGATAGTAAAAATGGGCAGGGCGCGCAGATCCATGCGGCCCTCGCAGTCCGCAGCAGACACCTCGGCGTTGTCCAGCTTTTTGGCCTCGTCCCGCACCTTGTCCGGGAAGCGGTTGCGGATATCCTGCGCGTAGAGCAGTGCCTTTGCGCAGCGCTTTGCCTCATCGCAGCTGCCAAAGCGCATGGCCACACCTACGCGGTGATCCTCCTGACGGCTGCCGCGCAGCAGAATCTCCACTGCCACCTTGTCGCCGTCCTTGGCGCTGCCTTCGCAGTCCCGCATGACCTGCATGGAGATGGCGGGGCAATCGTCAGGCACAAACTTCAGGCGGCCCTCCATGCGGTGCATGGTGCCCACCAGAGAATTTTTCTCTTCCAGAACAGCAAGGATCTCGCCCTCATCGCTGCCCTCTACCCGGGGGTGTGCAAACTTTTCCACCAGCACCTTGTCGCCGGGCATTGCGCCGCGGGTGAACCGGCCGGGGATAAAGATATCGCTGGTGCCGTCCTCCAGCATGACAAAGGCAAAATTCTTGCCCAGCTTTACCACCTTGCACAGCAGTGCCTTGTCGGCACGGCCGCTGCGTACGGTGAAGAACACGCCCTGGCGCTGGCAGATGACAGCCTCGTGCACCAGCTGGTCCACAGCCTCCATCACCTTGCGGTCTGCGCCGCGATCCCCGCCGAACTTATTTTTCAGATCTTTTACGGTGCACGGCTGATTCTGGATCGCGTGCTCAATTTTATCGCGCATTGCCATAAAATATTTTCTCCTTCACTTCCGTGGCCGTGCATCTCCTGCGGAGCACAGCCCTGCCTTGGGACGGGCACTTTCCCCTGTCCCCTCTTTGCGGCAGCCCGCAGAACCGGCTGCCCACACTTTTTCTGCACAGAAAAACAGCCCCGTCCGTTCACGGGGCTGCAACGCCTTCTCAGCCTGCCAGACGGCCTGCAAACAGGCAAGCCAGAATAGCAACCACAAAGAACACCACGCCTGCAATGCGGGTGACCTTAGCCAGCATCTGATCTGCCGGGGTCAGACGTGCATTGTTGGCACCGCCCACACTGCCGTTGATGGCACCGGACAGGCCCTGACCGTGGGTGTGCTGCATGAGGGTGAGGAAAACGATGACCAGCGAAGCCACCAGCAGAATGGCACCGCCAACAATTTCGATAACAGACATGAATCGTAACGCTCCTTTTATTTGTAAATACGGAAAACTACGCAAAAATACAACTATATAGTAGCATAACAAAGCCAAAATTGCAAGTAGAATCCGCGCATTTAACCCGCTGCTTCCAGCGCGTTGCAGACCTGCGCAAAGATGGCTGCACCGGAGTACGCCGTGTGCACCGCACCGTCCTGCAATACCACAATGGTGTAGCGGGGCTTTTCTGCCGGCCAGAACCCCGCAAACCACAGGTTGCAGCGCTCGGTGCCCTCCGGGGTGAACTGCCCGGTCTGGGCAGTACCGGTCTTGCCGCCCGCCCCACCGGAAAGCCCGGCGGCATCCTGTGCGGTGCCCTGCTGCACCACCTGTACCAGCATAGCGCGCAAAAGCGCTGCGTTCTGTGCTGAGATCACCCGCCGCCCCCGGGGGTGGCTGAGGGTCTCCACCGGTTGTCCGGTGGTCTCGTCCAGCGTGGCTTGCAGCACATAAGGGCTGCGGTATACGCCGTCCGCTGCAATGGTGTTGAACAGTGCCGTCACCTGCATAGGCGCTGCCAGCAGGCTGCCCTGCCCAAAGCTGAAATTGGCAAGCTGCCCGCTTTGCGCCAGCTCCTGCGGGGCGGGCAGCTGCCCGGCCTCGGCGGCAAGCCCCTCTGCCAGCGGCAGGCTACACCCAAAGCCAAAGTCTTTGGCGGCGTCCAGCAAGCTTTCCGCACCCAGCTGCTGTCCCAGACGGATAAAATAGCCGTTGCAGCTTTTTTCCAGCGCGGCGGCAAGGTCCACCTGTCCATGCGGCACCCCGCCCGCGCAGCGAAAGATCTGCCCATCCACTACCACCGCGCCGGTGCACTCGAAAACCGGCTGCAAGCCCGCTTCCAGCGCAGCCGCAGCCAGCACCGGCTTGAACACTGAGCCCACCGCGTAGCTTTGCAGTGCCCGGTTCAGGAAAGGACTGTTCTCCGCCTGCAGGCTGTCGGCAAGGCGCTCCGGGTCGTAGCACGGCACACTGACGCTGGCGCGCACCGCCGCTGTGGCGGTATCCAGCACCAGAATGCAGCCGCTCGTCATGGTACTTGCCGCCACTGCTTCCACTGCCCGCTGCACCGGGCGGGAGATGGTCAGCTGCACGCCCAGCGCCCCGCTGTCGGCTTGCAAAAGTCTAGCCGTTTCTCCGGTGCGCAGCGTACCCTGCGCCGTCACGGCGCAGACAAGGCTGCTGTTCTCCCCTGTGCCGGAAAGTACGGCGTCCAGCGCCTTTTCCAGCCCGGCAGCGCCGTGACCTGTGCTATCCAGATAGCCCAGTAAATGCTGACACAGCGGCACCGCCGCATACCGCCGAGCGGCTGGATAACCGGTCAGCCCAAGGCGGGCGGGGTCGCAACTTACCTCCAGCAAAAAGGGTGCCGCACGGCTGCGGCTGCGGTACAAAAGCGCCTGCCCGGCGGCATCGGTGCAGGCATACAGGCGGTCGTAATTGCCCTGCCCGGGAAAGCACACCACCTGCCAGCGCTCCTCGAGACCAGTGAGCAGCCGCCCCTGCGCATCGTAAAAGTTGCCCCGCCGGGCGGGCAACTGCAGAGTGACCGTGCTCTGCGCTGCCGCCCGCGCAGCATAGGCAGGGTGCTGCGCCAGCAGATACAACCGGCACAGCACCACCGCAAACCCCAGCAGCAAGGCGGCATACACCGCCAGCACCCGTTTGCCGGACATCCCCGCGCCCCCTTTCCCTGTGGTTAGGGTGGGCAGTAAGGGCGTGGGGTATACATAAAAAGAGGCGGAACCTCTCCGAAGAGAAGTTCCGCCTCTTTGGCATTTCCTATTAAAAAAGATTGGTACGGCTTAGTACATGCCGCCCATGTCACCGCCGGCAGGTGCGGCGGGAGCCGGGGGTTCCGGCAGGTCAGCAACCAGACTCTCAGTGGTCAGGACCATCTCAGCAACGGAGGCTGCGTTCTCCAG
>OLAO01000218.1_pt1 | contig 9213 bp, 7 predicted proteins | sample 1607351 | NCBI WGS metagenome assembly OLAO01 (sample SAMN02674597, study PRJEB24791) | human gut metagenome, SKBSTL013 | isolation source: stool | host: Homo sapiens | place: USA
TGGCTAGGCTATACGCTTAAAAGAAAGATTACCAACCAGGAAAATCCGCTGACCCGAAAATCCGCTGACCCACCTTTTCGTGGCGGTCAAGGTAGCCAAAAGACAATAAAAAAGTCCCACAAAATATTGATTTTGTAGGACTTGTCTTTTTCTTGTCGCCTTTTGGCTTTTCTTTTGGTGATCCGCCTGGGGCTCGAACCCAGGACCCCAACATTAAAAGTGTTGTGCTCTACCTGCTGAGCTAGCGAATCAATCCTTTGTTATTGCTATTCTTCCGAATTGCGAGTGCAAAGGTAGGCGTTTTTGTTTAAACTTCCAAATATATTGCTTACTTTTTTTGATTTATTTTTTAATAAGTTCTGTTATCTATTGATTATCAAGCGTGTTGTTGTCACTCGAAAATTCCTTTTCTTTTATATGAATGTATCGTTGATAATAGGAAAGCATTAAGCTGGTGCACGGCAAGGCGATAATCATTCCTACAATTCCCATCAATGCTCCCCAAACAGACAAGGACAAAAGAATGATAGCAGGGTTCAGACCGGTTATTTTCCCCATTACTTTGGGAACAATCAATCCGTCTTGTATGACCTGTACAATGCAAAAGACTAAAAATGCACAAAATAATATCCACCAGAAATTTTCTCCGGTATCGGCAGCTTTGAGCAATGCTAATAGTATGGTAGGGATAAAAGCAATGAGTTGTAAATAAGGTACCATATTGAGTAGACCGATAAACAATCCGAAGCCGATTGCCAGTGGGAAATCAATAATCAGAAAACCGATACTGAATAAAATGCCTACACAAAAAGCTACCACTGCTTGTCCACGGAAGTACTTGTTCATGCCTTCTTGTACATCATTTACTATTTTGATGGTCGTATCGCGATGTTTTACAGGAACTAATTTTATCCAGCCTTTGGCTATGGCTTCATAATCCAGCAGAATGAAAAAAGTATAGAGCAGTATGATAAAAGAGGTAAATATACTCACGACCACATTGACTGACTGTGTAAAGATAGCCCATACCTGAGGCAGTACATCGCGTATGGTTTGAGCAATACGGTCTTCATTCAAAGCCTCATTTATTTTAAGCATATCGATATGTTCTTTAATAAAATTGGCCACGGTACCGGGGATGGCTGCTTGTTTTGAACCTTCCACAAAGTAATCGGTGAGCAGTTCTTTTAATTTTCCGAATTCTTCTACAATAGGAGGAACCAGTCCGATAAATGTCAGAATACCGATGCATATTAATACCAGCATAACAGCAAAAATAGAAATGACTCTATTTTTTAACCGCAATTTATACTGAAAGAAAGTAACCATAGGATAAATAAGGTAGGCGATGAGCCACGCAACGAAAAATGGAAGTAATACTCCGCTTAAGCGATTGACTAAATAGAGTATTCCTATAATGACAATTCCGCTTAGAATACCACGGATAAAACTGTCAAATGTTATTTTCTTCTGTAACATAATGATGTGGACTTATTGGATGGTTTGTTCTTCCTCAATAGCTTTCCTGTAACATTCACGGCACAATGGTTCATAGTCGGCTTTCTCGCCGAGCAGTACTCTTTTGTCACTTTTGGTTATGCGATGAGAAGCATAAGCTAAATTACCGCATTTTACACAGATAGCATGGACTTTGGTTACTTCATCTGCAATGGCACATAGAGCCGGAATAGGTCCGAACGGAATTCTTTTGAAATCCATATCCAGTCCGGCTACAATAACACGCACCCCGCTGTCGGCCAGCTGATTGCATACGTTTATTAACCCTTCGTCGAAAAACTGTGCTTCGTCTATTCCTATTACATCTTTATCTGAAGAGAATAATAAGATACTGGCGGAAGTATCAATAGGGGTGGAGGCAATGGAGTTGCTGTCATGTGATACAACTTCCTCTTCAGAGTATCGGGTATCCAAGGCCGGTTTAAATATTTCCACTCTTTGGCGGGCAAACTTGGCACGTTTCAGCCGTCGGATAAGTTCTTCCGTTTTGCCTGAGAACATGGAACCGCAAATTACTTCTATTCTTCCTCTTCTACGTGTCTCTTGTATGTGGTCTTCTGAAAAAACTACCATGGTTAAATAGTGATAATTGGTTTTAGTTACGGCTGCAAATGTACTATTTGTACCCCAAAAAAGGGCTATAATCCCTAATATTTTTATTAATAAAAGATATAATGTTAAAGGAATGTGCAACATCTGTTAAATAATAGCATCAATTAACTTTATACATTTGATTTCTTTCTACATTTGTCATCATATAACAGAATTAGGAGTGTTTTTTATGGGAAAACTGTATGTAGTGCCTACTCCCGTGGGGAATTTGGAAGATATGACATTTCGCGCTATTCGCGTGCTGAAAGAGGCTGATCTCATATTGGCTGAAGATACTCGTACTTCCGGCATTCTTTTGAAACATTATGAAATAAAGAATGCGATGCAGTCCCATCATAAATTCAATGAACATAAAACGGTTGAAGGCGTTGTCAATAGAATCAAAGCAGGCGAAACTGTAGCGTTGATATCTGATGCCGGCACTCCCGGAATTTCTGATCCCGGATTTTTAGTTGTACGGGAATGTGTAAGGAATGGTATTGAGGTGCAATGTTTGCCGGGAGCTACAGCTTTTGTGCCGGCATTGGTTGCCTCCGGTTTGCCTGATGAACGTTTTTGTTTTGAAGGTTTCCTGCCTCAAAAGAAGGGTCGGGTTACTCGGCTCACTTCTTTACAGGAAGAGAAGAGGACGATGATATTCTATGAGTCACCTTATCGTTTAGTGAAAACCTTGACTCAATTTGCCGAGTTTTTCGGTGCCGACAGGCCTGTTTCCGTATGTCGTGAGATTTCTAAAATGCACGAAGAAAGTGTACGGGGTACATTGACAGAAGTTATAGCGCATTTCACAGAGAACGAGCCACGTGGCGAGATTGTCATTGTGCTCGGTGGAAAAGAGGACTAAAAATAATGAACTTTAAAAAGTAAAGCAGATGAAAAAGTTAGTAATTTTATCATTGTTGTCTGTTGCCCTGTTGAGCTCTTGCGGTAACGGAGCAAAAAATGAGGCTATGAAGGCTCAGAATGATTCTTTAATGGTAGAACTGTCCAGCAGAAATGCAGAATTGGACGAAATTATGGGTGCATTTAATGAGGTTCAGGAAGGTTTCCGACAAATAAACGAAGCTGAAAACCGTGTTGATTTGCAGAGTGGCTCTATTCGTGAAAACAGTGCAAATAAGATAAAAGATGATATTCGTTTTATTAGTGAAAAATTACAGGCTAACCGCGAACAGATTGCTAAGTTGGAAGAGCAATTGAAGAACAGTAAATATAATTCTGCACAGTTGAAAAAAGCTATTGCCAATTTGACTAAGGAATTAGAGGCTAAACAACAACAGATTGAGACTTTACAGGCAGAGCTTGCTTCAAAGAATATTCGTATAGCAGAATTGGATGATGCAGTGGCCGGATTAAGCCAAAATGTAAGTGATTTGACAGCTGAGAATGAAGCTAAATCTGCTACTGTTGCCAGTCAGGATAAAGCTTTGAATACTGCATGGTTTGTCTTTGGTACAAAATCGGAATTGAAAGATCAGAAAATTCTTAAGAATGGTGACGTGCTTAAAAATGACGATTTCAATAAAGATTATTTTACTCAGATTGATATTCGTACAGACAAGGAAATCAAATTGTATTCAAAACGTGCAGAACTATTGACCACTCATCCTGCAGGTTCATACGAATTGGTGAAGGATGCAAAAGGGCAGTTAACTTTGAAGATAACTAATCCTAGTCAGTTTTGGAGTGTATCAAGATACCTTGTTATTCAGGTAAAATAAAATAATATATAAATTATCCCGTAAAGGGGTTGCGTCTCAATCAGGCACAACCCCTTTTTTATAATTATTGAATGTATATGTATAAGAGCATATTTATAGATTTGGATGATACGGTTTGGGCATTTTCGGAAAATGCCCGCGATACGTTTCAGGACATGTATGAAAAGTATCATTTTGAGCGATACTTTGACTCCTTTCATCAGTTTTATACCATATATAGTGGGCGAAATGAAATACTTTGGGGAGAATATGGTGCCGGACATATCACAAAAGATGAGTTGAATGATATGCGCTTTTCTTATCCTCTGCAACAGGTAGGTGTTGAAGATAAAGCATTGGTAAAAGCATATTCGGATGATTTTTTTGCAGAAATAGTGTACAAGAAGAAGACAATGCCTCATGCGGTTGAAGCATTGGAATATTTGTTTCAAAATACAATTTGTATATCCTTTCCAATGGTTTTAGAGAGTTGCAAGAACAAAAAATGCGTTCGGCGGGAGTTGATAAATACTTTAAAAAAGTAGTTTTGTCGGAGGATATCGGTGTGCATAAACCTTTTCCTGAAATATTTTACTTTGCGATGTCAGCCACTCAGTCAGAATTGCATACTTCTTTGATGATAGGGGATAATTGGGAGAATGATATAGCTGGTGCCAAGGATGCAGGGCTCGGACAAGTATTCTATAATGTAAAAAAAACAACGAAGTTTTCTTTTCAGCCTACAGGGATAATGGAGGATTGGAATGAAATAGGGAAGATATTATAAGAGAAAACGAAGAGAGTGTCAAAGGCAAATTAATAAAAGCATTTTTGACACTCTCTTTTTTGTAGTCGATGATTAACTGTTAGTTACCGCTAACTTTCAGTTCATCATTGTAATCAGTTTCGTTCAAAGGAACATCCCATGTCCATTTGTTGGCGCCGCTTGCCGGAATAGTCGTAGCAATAGAGATGTGTGCATTGCCACCTTTGTCAAAGCCATTGCGAATGACATCACGATTCCAGCGTTTATAGTCGCTCCATGCAAAGCCTTCTCCCCATAGTTCAAGTTCACGATAGTCCATGATTTCGTTCCATAACGCATCTCCGGTTTTGGTACAAGTATATTCTGCATTACGTCCGGAAGTAGCATTCAGCTCTACTAAAGCCGCCTGTGCAGCTGCTTCGTTGTTTAGGAAGTAGTTGGCTTCCGCTTCTATCAATACCATTTCGGAAGAACGGATAAAAGGTAAGTAACCTACACCCGGAGTGTCGAATACATAGAACTTTAATTGTCCTCCTAAGTACATATAACCAGCTTCATAAGGAGCAGTCAGTCCACTGACAGCCATCTTTTTACAATAAGCTGCGGCTTCATCCCATAGAGCATCGGCTTCTTTTTCTTTTTCACCCATACCTAAAATGCCATATGTTAAGTCCATGACTGAACCATCATTGAAGTTGTAGCCCGGGAATTTGTCTTCGGTGAGAAATAAAGCTTTACGGGCATCATTGTTGGGGATGCGGTTAATTAATTCGCGTCCGATAGCTCCGGCACCGGTCTGTTGCGTGCTGGCATAGTAACCGTTGCAGGCAAATTGCACTCCGTAGCTCCAATACCAGTTGTTTTCCTGTGAACCTCCAAAGCTACCCATGATCCATTCACCTGTAGGGTTGCAGAAACCTGCATAGTATTCTGTATTGTTCATCAATGGATAGCCCTCACGCGCCAATTTTGCTTCGCTTAAAGCTTTGGCATAATCCTGTTTTGTCAGTGCAGCACGAGCATATATGGCATGGGCAACGTTAACATTCGGCATCCATACATCGCCTTCTTTTCTATTCATGCCACTTTCGCCATATAAACTGATAGCCTCATCCAAATCTTTATAAATTTGGGTATAAGTTTCAGCCAATGTAGAATAAGGCATTCCGTTAGTTGATTCGTCTAAACGAAGTATTAAACCTTGTGATGCACCATTGTTGGAGTCTTGCCAGCGCCAGCAATAATAGTGCACTAATTTTTCAAAAGCATAGGCTCTGAATGTTAGTGCCGAAGCTTTTATAAATTGCTTTTCACTTTCAGTGCCTTCTGCGTTATCTATGTTTGCCAGAATTGTGTTGGCATTGCCTACTATAGAATAATAGTAATACCACGCATAAGCATCGTAAATAGAGTTAGTACGTGTATGAAACTCTTGATTATGAATAGGTGACCAGCCGGATGCATATAAGTTATACAGATAGTTTTCGCTCGGATAATTTTCATAATGAGCAATGATATTGTTTTCTCCGGCAAAGCCTTGACCGAAATAGTAATGTTGGGTGCTCATGAGTTTGGCAATACCATTCAGTGCCTTTATGGCATTGTCGGTTGTTCCGATGGCATCAGCAGAACCGGTAGAGTCTGTGGGAGCTGTGTCCAGATAGTCGCTTGCACAAGAGGAAACCAATAAGGTACCTGCCATTAGACTACCTACAAACAATTTTTGAATATATTTTTTCATAATTCTATGTCTGTTTTTAAAAGTTATTTCTTTAGAATTTTACAGTTAATCCAAAGTTATAAACTCTGGCGGTTACATAGGTGTCATCCGAACCACCATTGAAAGAATATTGTGGGTTTAAACCTTTACGTGCAGTTAGTGTAAAAAGATTTTCTACACCGGCATTCAACATCAACCCTTCAATGCCTAAATTCTTCATCCACTTTTTGGGTAGTTCATAAGATAAACTCAGATTTTTGAATACCAAGTAAGAAGAACTTACCAACCAACGGTCGCTGGTAGCATTCAAATCAGAAGATTTGTAGTAATCTATACGAGGAATACCATTCGGGTCAATACGGTTAGGAGAAGTTTCGGTCATACCTGCCGGAGCACCGTTCCAAGAATTTAAGATGTCCTTGTGGTAAGCACTACCTGCGGCACCTGATTCGGATACACCCATTAAGCTGCTATAAGAACCATCGTATGTTTTTCCACCTAAAGAATAAGTGAACAACATGTTCAGATTCCAGTTTTTCCATGATAGGGCAGAACTGATAGAACCATATACAGTGGGGAGTGCACTGCCTGCCCATTTACGTTGAGCATAAGAGGTAGCAGTGGCATAATCTTGTCCATTGATATTTACTAAAGCACCTGCCTCTTCAGCTTTAACTTTCTGTTCCGGATCAAGTGTATAAAGAGAAGTACCGGTCAATTGGTCTACTCCTTCAAAGTGGTATGTATAGAATTCATAAATAGAATGACCTTCCGAATAGTTCTGCATACCGTGCAGAATGTCTTTTCCGTCAGGCAATTTTACGATTTCGTTTTTCAAGAAAGTGGCATCAACGCCAATGTTCCATTTCCAATCTTTACTGTCTATGGCGTCTGCATTTAATGAGATTTCCCAGCCTCGGTTGGAAACGGTTCCAATATTTTTGTATTGTGTCAAGTTCATGACCTTGTCCTGCCATGGATAAGAACCGGCTGACAGAGGTAAGCGGACTTCGAACAGCAAATCTTTAGAACGCTTGTCGAAATAACCGATTTGGAAGTTTAGCTTGTTAAACAAGCGGCCTTCTACAGCCACATCCACGGTTTGGGTAGTTTCCCATTTTATATCGGGAGCTGCCAATGACTTTTTCAATAGAGCAGGATTGCCACCATTCTTATCAATGGTGTATAAAGCCATGTGCCCATAATAGCTGACCCCCATATTGTTACCCACTTCACCATATGAAGCACGCATTTTTAAATGATCAACCCATTCCACATCTTCTAAGAAGGCTTCATTTTTCATATTCCAACTAGCACCTACCGAATAGAAGTTACCCCAGCGGTTGTCTTTATGGAAGCGTGAAGAACCATCACGCCTGAAAGAACCTTCGATGAAATAACGATTATCATAGTTGTATTTTACACGTGCCAAATAAGATTCCGTCTTGTCTTCATCATCGCTACCGTTGAAGTAAGAGTTGGTTAGGAAATTGCCCATTGTTAAATTGCCGTCTACAGCCATACCGGTATTCATGCCGGATGTGTATTTACGCTCCCAACTATAACTTTCATGAGCAATCATGGCTTCTATATTATGTATTTCTTTGAATTGATAATTCCAATTTAATATTTGCTGTAAGGTTACTGTGCGGTATTGATATGCATAGCTTGTCAGACGACCACCATTGGTAGCACCATCACCGATTTTGGGATTATCATATTTTTTGTTATTACTTGTACTGTTGTTTAAGTCTCCTTTTACTGTGACAGACAATCCTAACGGTAATGTAATCGTGGCAAAAGCTTGTCCTCCTAATACATTACGAATGCTTTCTTCTTTATTGAACAACATTTCATAAGCGATATTACGGTTGCCCAAATATGGAGAAGTTGTATCATAAATCTTTTCACCATTTTCATCCAGTTGGTAACTACCATCAGCATTATGCATATACACAGGATACACCGGTGCCATATAGCGAGTAATGTAGAACGGATTGGAATAATAACTACCGGTGGCATTGTCATTATAGTTACGCTTAGTCCACGAACCGGTCAGGTTCACACCTCCTTTAAACCATTTATTCGGTGTAAATGTAGAATTGATACGGCCGGAATAGCGTTCATAATCTGTTGCTTTTACATAACCTTTCTCTTTCAGATAACCAATTGAAGAATATATACTGTATTTTTCACCGGAAGTAGAGGCCGACAAGTTGTAATCTTGACGATGACCATTGCGCTCAATGGCATCTGCCCAATCTAAATCATCATAACCGGATAAGCGAGATGCTGTCAGTTTACCATTGGCATCAAATAATTGATTGTCTGCTGCATTATAGATATTGCGTCCGATGGATTCTGTAATAAGATGTTCAGTCGCATATTGTCCGGCTTCTGTTGCACTCATACCTTTATTAGACATCATGGCATATTTTTTTGCCATCCAAGAAGCTTCCATCCAGCGGTCGGCATCCAAACGGTCATATTCAGGAATACCACGATTATAAATACCCTGATTCATTTGTAGTGTAATGCTTGGTTTGTTGGTAGCATGTCCGCTTTTGGTCGTGATTAGGACAACACCGTTAGCTGCTCGGTTACCATATAAAGCGGCTGATGCAGCATCTTTTAAAATAGACATACTTGCAATGTCATTAGAATTTAGTTCAGCCATATTTCCATCAAAAGGAACACCATCTACCACATAAAGTGGTTCTGAAGCTCCGCTGACTAATGTACCGAAACCACGGATACGGATAGATGGAGCTTTCCCCGGTTCTCCATAGGTGTTGTTAACTTGCACACCCGGTGCGGCTCCTTCTAACGCACCGGTAACACTTGTTGTGATGCGTTTTTCTATTTTTTTATTATCTACAACGGAAATAGAACCTGTT
>OLAO01000235.1_pt1 | contig 9032 bp, 9 predicted proteins | sample 1607351 | NCBI WGS metagenome assembly OLAO01 (sample SAMN02674597, study PRJEB24791) | human gut metagenome, SKBSTL013 | isolation source: stool | host: Homo sapiens | place: USA
TGGATCGATATGATGATTCTTGAGCAGTTCCTGTTCAAAGAATCTCATTTTGTCACGAAGCTGTCCGGAATCTTCCAGACTCATCATTTCATGTTTTTCCATAATATCATTCCTCCTCATATAATAGTTCAAGTAAAGATTGTAATTTATCCAGCTTTATTCCGCTTACCTTTGCAATTTCAATCGCTTCTGTAAAATAATTTTCTATTTTCTTTTGCTGTTCTTCCAAATAGAAATCTTGATTTTGAACGGATACAAAGCAACCTTTTCCAGCAGTTGTTTCAATAAAACCGTCCTTTTGAAGTACATCATAAGATTTTTGCACCGTTAAAACACTAATATGCAACGACTTTGCCAGTCCTCTTATAGAGGGAAGTGCTTCTCCAGCTTTCAAATCTCCGTTGATAATCATTGCCTTTATTTGTGAAGAAATTTGCTCATAAATCGGTATGCTGGCATGATTATTGATAAAAATATCCACTATACCACCGCCTTATCTTATACTGTATTACCTTTACAAGTACAGTATAGTATTATATAATACGATTGTCAATAAGTTTAGGCTTGTAATCGTGCAAAAATGCTAACTACAAGCCTCTTGATTTATCCTATAATCTTCCAGTTGCTATCCTTATGTAGTACAAGTTCATACTGCGATACTTGTGTTGCCTTTGTCTGATTATCAATGAATTTTACCGCAACCTTGACTTTCACATTGTCGCCGTCCTTTATAAAGATAGGGTTTACCAGTTCAGAATAAAGGTAGTCCCTGCCGATAGGTTCAATCACATTTCCCGATACATAGTAAGCAAGCTCTTTTTCTGTGGCTGTCGGGTACAGTTTAAAGAATGTTTCCAAAAATGCGGTAGCGTCATTGACAGTATCAGCGTCTACGCTTGTGTCTGCTTCTGGTGTCTTAGGCTCATAGTCTGATTTTTCGATTGCTGGTGCAAGGGTAGGGTTCTGAACGATTACCATATCCCCGTCAGCGTCCACATGAACTTTTACGGTATAGGTTGCTTTCACATTGCTTGTCTGTTCTCCCTCTTTTATCTGCTGATCTACTTCGTAGGTAGCAGAAAAAGTGTCCGTTCCCGATTGCTCGATATGCCACACAATCACATCTGTAACTGTGGAGCTGGTCGGTATATCGGTTCTAATGGTATCTATATTCAAGTCCTGCAATTCTTTTGTCAGATAACCGCTGATTGCCTGCGTCCTTGCTTCAATCGCTTCTTTGCTGTTATTCCATGTGTAATAGGACTTCGCAAAGTTCTTCACGAAATTTTCTATCCCGTTGGTGTCCTGCAAGCGAAGTTCAATGATTTCTTTTTCATGGGTCGTGTGCTGGTCGATAGCCGTAAAATTCTTATACACCCCAAAGCTCACGCTTGCGATAAGCACCACCCACAACGCAATCACGGTTTTCTTATGTGTGCCTACCTTGACAGTACGCACCTTTTTTTCTTTTGGTTCTTTGATAGTTTCTGTCTGTTTCTTATTCTTCTTAAACATATTTTTCAAGTCCTTTCTATTGTTTTACTCGTCCTGCACCGATTAAGTGCTGTTGCCAGTAACTACTGCTTAGGTCTGCATATCCTATCGGGTCGCCTGCATGGTACATCTGGTTATTTCCTACATAAATACCGACGTGAGTTACATACGAACCAGCGTTATAGGTGGAATGGAAAAATACCAAGTCCCCAGCCTTTGCCTGCGAGAGTGGAAGATGTTGGGTAGCGTCATACTGTGCTTGTGCTGTTCTCGGCAAGGAGATACCAGCTTTTCCATAGCACCATTGCACAAGTCCGCTACAATCAAAGGAAGTGTTCGGGTTACTGCCACCATACACATACTTCCAGCCTTGATATTTCAACGCTTCATTCATAATCGCTTGTGCCGTCGCATTATCAAAATGTGCCACGGTCAGATATTGATTGACTAATTCGACGTAGAACATATTTCCATAGCCATACCGCCAGCCCCCGTTCTTCGCAACAGCTATCGGGTTGGTGTAGGTTACTTTCTTTCCGCCCGATTTCTCACGGGCGAAGCTCTCTGCAAGATTGTAGGTATGTTTCTTTCCTTTTCCTGCCACATATCCCACATAGCCACCGCCATAGTTATAAGACTGTATCGCTACATTCAAATCGTCGATACCTTGATTTTTGCAGGAAGAAAGCAGGGACGCAAAATATTTACACCCCTGCTTGATTGAGCTTTCCGTATCTAAGGAATTAGGCGGTAAACCAAGACTTTCCGAACTCTGCATAACATCTTCTGCCGTACCGCCACTTTCTACTTGAATGATAGCCAATAGCACATTGACATACTCGGAAATGCCGTATTCTCTGGCATATTTTTCCACCATAGGCTGATGTTTCAAGACTTCTGCGGATAGGTTCATACTTGTAATACCAGAAGAAAAGTTGCTGTTCTCGTCGTCGCTGTCCGCACTAATGAGGACGCCAAAGAAAAGCACCAGAGAAAAGAGGATAGGAAACAGACTGCCAATGATAGCGATATGTTTCAGTTTCATTTTTTCTTCTGTCCTTTCTTCGTTACAAGGTTACGGTTCTTTTCGGTATGTTCCGTTGTACGCTTTGATTGTTCAAAGGTCTGTTTCTTTGTAGTACGCTCTGCTTTGTAATTCTGGCGTGTTTCCTGCGATACTACTTTTTCTACATTCTGCCTATGTACTGGCTGTGCAGGCTGGGTCGCTTTCTTATCAGAAGCACCAGAAGATAACGGACGCTCTTTCACAACATTTGTCTTGACTGGTTCACTTGCTTTTGAAGTGGTCGCTGTGGCAGGACGTTTCACTTCCTGCATTTTTTCCGCACTCGGCTTTGGAATGGTTGAAGCTGTGACTGGTCGCTCATGGGGACGGGTAGCTCCCGTTGTCGCTGATCCGTCCGTCTTTCTTTGTCTTGCTTCTTGTGCCTTTTGAAGCTCCATACGTTTGTCAGCGATATTCTGTCTATGCTGTTCCTGCTTTTCCAATCGTCCCGTCTGTCTGGACTGCTGTTCCTGCACCATGCCACGCTTGAAGTCGGACACGCTGGACTTTGCCTTTTCCTTTGCGGAATACACCGCATAAGCGGTCTGTGTCGGCATATCCTTGATATTCTCTTTGACAGCATTTGCCTTGTCTTTCACTTTATTTTTCGTATCTAAGACAGCACCCACCTTTGAGCCTGCACGCTGTCCCATGCTGGAAGTGATATTGCCCCGATTTTCTTTAGAAGCTGTATTTTTTCTTTCAGCCCTCTTGCCAGCAACGGCACTTCCAGCCACCGCACCAGCTACACCGCCCGAAATACCGCCAGCACTTACCGCCCTTGCAATACGGTGTTCCATACGCCTAGCTCTATGTCGCATAAACAGATACGGTCTGCGGAAAATTCTTCGTCCCATGCTTTGACTGTCGCCAGCATTAAGTGAGAACATACTCATTAAGTCGCCCAGCTTCATGTAGATACCAGCGAAACATACTATCTGCAAGAACGCCACCATGAAGAACGGATAGTCCGTGGAAATGTTATAAAACATACTGGAAATGCTGAACGCCACCGTTACAATGAGCGTTATTCCTGCCCGTGTCATAATGGTATTAAACACCCTCACGATTGCCTGCTTTGCCATGCTTTCATAGCTCGGTATCATGGAAAGTAAAAAACTGATAGGTAAAAACATTGCAAAGATAATAAAAAGTATCTGGCTGAACAACATCATGCCCGTAAGCAAGAATACAAATATCGTTATCCCCAAGTTAAAGAACAGCAGGAAGAACACCATGCCTAAACGGTTCACGACCTGCGGTATTGTCAGATTATTGTTGTCGTTATCCTCGATTTCTGTTTTCACGACTTCCTCTCTGGTTTTCCCGTCCTCGTCCTCTGGACTTGCCGATACGAGAGCTTCTACACGGTCTGTCCCGATTTCTTCTGCGTTGCTGTTCCCGAATTGAAGCAAGAGCCACGGCTGTTCCACTTGAATAGAAAATAGGCTGTCCCGTATCAAGTCCACGCTGTCCTTGCCCTCGCTGTCAGAGTTTGGGAGCATGATTTTTGTTCCCAAGTCAAGTGAAGCGGTACTGATGTCTGATGAAAATTCATTTATCTTCTTGATGTAGTCGGGAGCGTAGGCAATAAACGAAGCGGACAGCACGAACACCACCACAAAGTTGATAACAGCGTGAAGTGCCTTGCTGGTTTCCCGTTTTATCAGTCCTGTATAGGCAACATAAAGTCCCACCACTAAGATAATGAGAAGCAGGAAACCAACATAGAAGCCAGAGCTGGAAAAACCGTTCTGTGTTACACCTGCAAGGGTCTGTATGCTCTTTCCGATACTGTCTGCCATATCGTTAATAAAATCAAGTTTATAGGCTTCCTGCACCACATAGCCCGTTGCATTGCTTAAATAAAGGCTTATCGTCCAGACAAAGTTGGTAATGCAGTAAAGCCCGTATTGCACCGATTTTCCGATACCGTCCAGCCAGTTCCACGGAAGCCACGACCAGCTATTATCCACATAAAAATCAAGCTGGTAGTTGGAAAGGGGATATTTTGAGTAAAGATTTTCTGCGTTTATGGTATCGTCCACAAGCCCCGTCGCATGAGCCACCGTCCCCAGAAGTGAAAGCAGGATAAGGGAGAGTGCCACCACGAACAGAGCCATTTTGAGAAAGTGGAAAATCTTCTTTTTTGTGAACGCACCTTTTATCCTTTCTTTCATCACTCCACCTCATTTCTCTGTACGGGCGGTCTGGTATCAAAGGCGTGTAGCAGTTCTTCAAAGACGGGGTGTATCTGTACCACACCGACACGTCCGTATAAGTCCTGCAATAAGCATTGTCCGTTCTCCAAATCACGAAGCCGTTTCTGGTTGTTTTCGTCGTCCTTGTCGATACCGAAAAATTCTAAGGTCTGTTTTATCTCGTTGATGTCGGTACTACGAAAGGCAAATTTCAAGCCGATATTGTTTTTCAGACTTTCCTTTGACACGTCGCCAGAAGATTGTGTAACGAAATAAACCCCTGCCTGCATAGCCCGTCCAGCACGAACCAGCTTATTTGATAAGGTTTCGCCTTGTGCCACGTTTAAGAACGCCCACGCTTCGTCAAGGTCTACAATCTTAAAAATACTTCTGTCCGAATGGATAAAATCAAGGGCAAAGGTACTAATCACAATCAGCATAGACACCGACAATAATTCAATGGTCGTGTATTCCTCAAAGGTCGTGTCCTTATCTGGTAATACTAAGTCCGCTACTTGAATGATATTGAGCTGATTATCCAGACTGATAGCATTTTCTACCGTACCGTCTGAAAACAGCAGGTGTGCAAAGTCGTAGTCCGTGAAGCTGTCGATATGGTCTGCGATATTCCTTGATACTGGCGTATCTTCACGGCGTAGCTCGTCTATTACATGGAGCAAGCCCCGACTGTCGCTCTGGGTAACGGAACGAACCGCTTTTCGTAGCACGGGGAATTTTTCGCCGTCCCTAGAGGAAATACCCGTAAGGAATGTCAAGATGTCGATTGCCAGACTTTCAGCGTCTTTTACATTCTTCATAATCACAAACGGGTCAAGAAGTCCTGCATTGTCCTTGTCGCTGGTAAGATTTACGATATTGATTTCATGGGCGATTTCTGGGAGCGTTTCTTTCCAGTTTCCACGCTCTGATTTAGGGTCTAAGATAACTGCTTGTCCCCCAAAGAGAACCGAATAATACACCAGAAGATTGTTACAGAATGACTTTCCACCGCCAAGCGAACCGACAAAAGCAGAAGCTAAAGCGTTGGTAACTGTACCTTTTATACCTTGACTGGCAAGGGACGGTTGCAGGTACACATTTCTTCCCGTATCAACGGAATAACCCATATAGATACCCGTGTTTTCCCCTAACTGCTGGGTAGCACCAAACCCAAGCCCTGCCAAGAAGTCTGATTTTACATACTGCACATAGTCATTGATATATCGCTTGCTGGCTGGAAGAAATTCAGAATGAAGCCCCAGCATATCCCCAGCAGGACGCACCAGCTTTACATTGAGGTCGTCGTAAAAGTCCTTGACTTCATCACAACGGCGTTTCAGCTCGTCAAGATCGGGTGCAGACACCCGTATGACGTAGCTTAACTTATACATACTTTCTTTGCTCTGGTCTAAGTCCGTTTCCAGCTCGTCCACGCTGTCTAAAGCGTCCACCACATTTGAGCTGGTTTCACTTCCTGCTTGATAGGCGTGATTGTCAAGGTCTTTCAATTCCTTTTTCTTATTTCTTACTGTGGTAAGAGCCTTTCGGTTCTCCACGATTTCTACATTCATAGAAGTATCAACGGGGAATGTGAATTGCTGTTGCTGGAAATAGAAGATTTCACTTGACGGAAAATCAAGCTCGCCTACAATCGCATTGACGGTAAAATAGGACACATAACTTTCCTTGTCCTCATGTTCCAAGCGTAAATATCGCTGGCTTTCCTCAATCACACACCTTGTCGGACGGATAAGGTCGTAGTATTTTATCAGCGTTTCTTTCTGCAATTTCTTCTTTGGTAGCTGGTACTCATAATCTTCATAAGCGATACCGTCCCTGCCGTAAAGATGTTCCATGAGATACCCAAAATCATTGATTTCCAAGCGACGCACCTTAAAGCGACGGGAGATTTTATTTTCCAGTAACTTTTCCATTTTCATGTAACGGTTGATTTCATCATTCGGCATGGAAACAAAATCATTCATCAGCGTGTGGTTCACTTCATGGAGAAATTCCGTGAACGTCAGCCACGCCGATTTTTTGATGTTCTTCAGATTGAGCTGTTCTTCCGTAACCATGAGCTTAAAGCCAAGAAAAAAGCGGTAGTCCACTTGATTGTCCCCAATCATAGATACTAACGCTTCGGTCTGTTCGTCTATCTTCTGGTAGGCAACTTCCTTTAATTTTCCAGTTACCAGCTTCTTTGACTGTTCCTGTATGCTTCGGATTGAACTTTCGGTTGCAATCTGTAACGCATGAATCTTTCCCTCACGGGACTGTGCGATAAGCTGACGGAAGCTGTCATGCACAAGGTATTTCTGTTCTGGGGATAAGAATGAATAATTGTACGGTATCAGCTCATAGTAGGCGAACACCTCATTGTCCTTATTCCAGACAAGGTTATTGTCGATATATTTAATCGGGAACATAGGTCACACTCCTTACTGCCGTGATTGTTTCATTGAGTATCTGCTTATGCAGTTTTACGGCTTTTCCTGCATAAGTGATTTTAGGTCGCAGGGCATAGGTTATCTGTGATTTCAAAAAGCTGTACGGCTTCTTTCCGTCAAAGGTTTTCTGCGACATAAACCAAGTGAGAGCAACGGGAATACCAAAGTATTTGAGAAATGCTCCCTCAATCATGGAAAGTGGGGGAATATCCCCAAACAAAATGATGAGAAATTCCGTAATCACAAACCATGTAATCTGTGTAAAAGTAACGGGAAAGGGTAAGTTAAAGTCATTGATTGCATACAAGACTTTTTCCACGTTCCAGATACCCGTGTAGCTTTTAATCTTTTTCAAGTTCTTTCAGCTCCTTTCAAAATAGAAAAGGACAGCCATTTTCAGACTGTCCCTTAAAAGAGAAATACGCTGTCAGTAGCAACAATGCTTGTCGCTGATCTTCCAGCGTTAATATGGTATCTCGCACATACCTCGGCTTGTTTCAATAAAGCAACCGCCCATATCCAAATCTCGCCCGTAGGCTTCATAGTCAATGTAGTTCTGTAAGCTGGGTGGAATGTCCCCAAGTGCCTGCAATTCGTCTATGTAGTAGTAGGCAACGTCTGTCATGGTTTCACAGTCGGGATAATAATAAATATCGTCCTTGTGTTCCACGACTTCTTCCAGCGTCCCGTAGTGGCTGATAAATTCGTCCAGACACTCTACGATATAGTCGGGAAGTTCCTCTATCATTTCATACATCTCATTGAGTTCTTCAATGGAAACATACTCGCCAATCGCAATGGGGAAGTTGTCGGTATCATGGATAGCGTATTCCTCATACTGTTCATTCAAGCCGATTTTTTCTTTTACATCTTCCTCGTCAATGGGAAACGTGAACCAAGCACCGACTAAATAGCCCTCATTGTATTTGCCAAGATTAGCAATGTAAACCGCCATATCATCAATCATAAGCACCACCTCATTTCCTACTCTGGCAGTTCAAAGATACCGTGTTCTGTTACTAAAAATTTCCCGTGTTCCTGCAAGTGAGAAGCGTAGGCTTCAAAGTCAAAGTAATATTCTTGACAGTCCTCGGATAAATGCTTAAATGTCGGGTCGTTCATCAACTTTTGCCTTGCAACATCTATCATGCTTTTGCAGTCTGGATAAACGGTAATTACGTTCCTGCAAATATAAAGTGCTTCTAAATTCTCAAACACCGTAAGTAGTGATACATATTCTTCCTGCATATCACTTGAAAGCTGGCGGTACATAAAATCTAATTCGTTGAGCTGGTACACGCTTGTATGTTCGTGGACTTCATCAGCATAAGGCAACACCTTTTCGATAATACGGTAATCCCCACTTTCTGCACCGACACCTAACTTTTCTTCAAACTCGGCAACATCTATCGGGAGTTCAAACCAGTATGATATTGTTTCTTCGCCAGTTGTTCCTCTCGTTTCCACCAGCACCCTTGTTTCCTGCATTGTTCCTCACGTCCTTTCTGTTGTTTCATTACATCTTTTAAGGTCTGGTACGACATACCAAACACATATTTTGAAAAATCTTCTAACTGTCTTTCTTCATAATCGGCAGGGTTCAGCCGTTTCATTTCCTGCCACACCTTACGTTTGTAAGAGGGCAGGTCGGAAATGTATTCACAGCCGACTTTTGCCTGCATATCCTTAAAAATATCGTTCATGTCATCACTCCAATCTGATTTTAGGTAAGAAAAAAGCAGTCAATCCTAAGACTAACTGCTTTATGTATATGGATATAATTTGATTAAGTTTTAAAACCAGTTTGTTTTTTCATCTCTA
>OLAO01000237.1_pt1 | contig 9020 bp, 8 predicted proteins | sample 1607351 | NCBI WGS metagenome assembly OLAO01 (sample SAMN02674597, study PRJEB24791) | human gut metagenome, SKBSTL013 | isolation source: stool | host: Homo sapiens | place: USA
AATAGTGGAAACAAAAAGAGGAGATTTTTACAGATGTTAGATATCTGTGAAATCCCCTCTTTTTTCTTTGAAAAATTTATTATGCAAGCACTTTCTTGAAACTAACTTTAAAGTATATGGTTTCTGCAATTGCTGTGAGTCCCCAGGAGAAGATGTACAGCAGATACAGAGATGGAATTGTATGGAAGTAAGCAAATACCGTATAGATCCATATAATACGAAATACACAGGATCCCATGATAACAATAAATGTAGGAGCAATGCTCTTGCCGATTCCTCTGGAAGATGCAATCGCACAGTCCATAAAGGCGCTGAATGCATAGGAGAATCCCATAATCCTAATTCTATGCATACCAGCTGCGATAACGGCTGGTTCTGTGGCAAACAGAGACAAGAATGGGCGCCCAAAGAAGAAGAGTGCTCCTCCGAGAAGCAGGCCTGCACTGAAAGAATAAGTAAGTGTTACGAGATAGCATTTTTTCATTCTTTCTTTATTCCCGGCTCCCCAGTTCTGGCTCATGAAACTGGAACAGGCCACATAGAAGGCAAACATAACATTGTAAATCAGATTGTCTGCATTCGCAGCTGCAGCATTTCCGGAAACCATGATCGCATCAAAGGAGTTGACTCCGGATTGAACAAAAAGGTTTGCAATCGCGAAAATCGCATTCTGAAGACCGGATGGAACACCGAGATAAAGAATTCCTTTTCCATAAATGTTATGATAACGCAGATTGCGCAGACAAACTTTACATTCATCATCGCGTCGCATCAGATGGATTAGGATCAATCCTCCTGAAACGTACTGTGCGATTGCACTGGCAGTAGCAACTCCGACAGCAGCCATATGGAATACGATAACAAAGATCAGATTCAATAGGACATTAAGTATTCCGGCAAATGCAAGGTAATACATCGGACGCTTTGTATCCCCACGGGCGCTTAAGACACCGTTGCCGAAATTATAAACTGCCGTGGCAGGCATGCCAAGTGCAAAAACTTTCATGTAGAGAACAGCCTGATCGAGCAGTTCGGGCTTTGTATTCATCATGGAAAGCATTGGTCCTGCAAAAAGCAGACAGATCAGACAGACAAAAATACCTGCCGCTGCACAGATAATGAGTGCAGAGTGAATGGTTTCTTTTGTAGCTTTCTTATCACCGGCACCGAGTTTATTGGCAACCTGGACGTTGACACCACTTCCGAGCCCGATCAGAAGTCCCGTGAACAGTGTGACAAGTGTAGTTGTCGAGCCGACAGAACCAAGTGCTTTGTAATCTGCAAAATGTCCGACAACAGCGACGTCACTTAAGTTGAACATCACTTCCAAAATCTGGGAAAATATAAGAGGAACACTGAAGAAAAACATGTTTTTCCAAAGAGATCCCTGAGTCATTTCAATTGTTCGCTTTCGTCTTTTCGTTATTTCATTACTCATTCCCTAACACCCCTTTACCAGATAAAATAATGAAAGAAAACAGATGAAATCACAAAAAAAACATCACTTCCAAAAGAAAGCAATGCATTTTAAATCGCCTTTGGCGATGGGGCGAGATGCATTCAAGTCAAAACATGCATCCTCCGTGTCAATCAGCGGAGTGATTGACACGGGAGTGAACAGTAAAGGGAAAGCTATCACTTACGATAACAACACAAATTGTGTCAGATTATCGTATGATAGCTTTCCCTTATTTTGCAGCTTTAATCAAAAGCCACCTCTTCTTTCTGCTCCTCACGGAAAATAACCCCAAATACTTTTCTGACAATTGGTCCTGCGAAGCACAGCTGCCAGAAGAATGCCATTGGGAAATTGAATACTGTTGTCTGGAACCACACAGCAATCATCTGATTTCCTGCATCCTTAAAGAGCAGTGTTGCTGCAAGGCTCATCAGCGGGCACATTCCAATGATGGATAAAACGGATATTGCCAGCACGATCATAAACGGATTATCTTTCTGTGGGTTCACGATCATAAATGCTTTCTTCTTTGCAATCGGTCCTACGAGAAAGAAATCCAGAATGAAAGCAATCGGTCCCATGATGATAAGTTCATGGAATGCTGCCAGAAAGACCTCATTACTCATTCCGCCCATATTCAGGGAAATGTTGTAGCAGATCATTGCATAAACCATGACAAAAACCATCATGATTGTGAAAATTACTTCTTGAAACTTATTTTTTGGCATAAAAAATCCTCCTATCATGATAAGCGTAACAGATTGTGTTGTTCGTTCATCATTCCGGAGGGAATGTATCGTTTCCAATATAAATACCATTCTATTCATTTTTTACGTGCATTGCGCTTCGAACTTGGCCCACAAGCGTTACCCCGGTAGTTAACTCAGCCCAGGCACCCTCACGGCACCCGAGAGGTTCTGCTTAGTGCTGCTCCGTTCCCGACCTGACACGGTTCACAGAGTCCCGTCGCGTGAGACCCAGACGTCAACGTCACTTTCCGGGGGCAGCCCTGCAGACTGTCGCCCTCTGCGCAATATCACCCCTGCTATAGCGGATTGCAGGTTCAAGGTACCGCTACCACCCCGGCTGCACGGATTATTATTTTACATGATAAATGAATGCTTGTCAAGTATGCTGCTCTTTCTTTTGCACAAGATTCCACATGATTTTATACCTCTGTGTTACAGACTCTGTGTTACAGACTCTGTGCTTCTGCTTTTTTCTTCATCTTCCTGGCTTCCCTGAGTTCTCTGAAAAACTGCTTCATCAACTGGCTGCATTCTTCTTCCAATACGCCTGTTGTAAGATCTGCCTGATGGTTAAATGCCTGGATATTCAGTAGATTCAGAATGGAACCTGTACATCCTGCTTTCGGATTCATACACCCGACAACCACTCTTGGTATACGGGACTGGACAATTGCACCTGCACACATCTGACATGGCTCTAATGTCACATACAATGTACATTCTTCCAGACGCCAGTCACCAAGCTTTTTGCTTGCTTTCTTGATTGCTGCGACCTCAGCATGTGCCAGTGGATTCTTGTCTGTATTCCGTCGGTTATAACCGCGTGCAATAATCTTATCTTCATGAACGATCACGCAACCAATCGGGGTTTCTCCCAGATTATACGCTTTCTCTGCCTGTTTTAAGGCCGCACGCATATATTTTTCATCCGTTGTCATCCTCATTTTGTTTCCTTTCGGTTATTGTATAAAAATAGTATTAATATTCCTTTTCATTCTGAATAAACTATATAGAAAATTCTTTTCAGGGGCTTGCTATGAATCCGGGAAGTTATTATTTATATGAATATGAATCCTGCTGCCGCCGCAGAAATCTTGGTTTTCTACAAATTTCATCACATAATTATTCTTATCTCTTAACACTTCATGTTAAAAATCTTCCGATTGTCCCTGGAGAACAGTTGGAAGTCCATGCATTTATTCTCGAAAATCAAACACTTACAGGTTCTCCGGTTGCACTTCTTCAATGCTCTGGTCAGAACTTATCCACACAACTGGTCATTTCCGGGGAACGTTTTCCACATAAAAGAACTCTTAAACACATTGATGGGTTCATTATTTTCTCCATCACCCAGAATCGATCACAGCATTGGATTGCCTCCGCTGTACCTCTGCCGGATTTTTATTCTTTTTCTGATTGCTCTTTATCAACAGAAGAGAGTTTATCCTCTGAACCTGAGAATCCATCCCTTTCGGAAGAATCCCTCATAACAGAAGACACTGTATCTAAGACTGTATCCGAAGCAGCATTATCTGACGCTTCTATTGATGCTGCTTCAACTGAGGAGGTACCAACTGAGGTGACACCAACCGAGGAGACACCAACTGAGAAGACACCAACTGAGAAGACACCAACTGAGAAGACACCAACTGAGGATGCTTCAATTCAAGCCAGAAAAATCACACACGCAGAGATTTCCACACTTCCGCGCAGATTCTGGCCACTTGCCAACAATAGTTTTCTTCTGCATGGCTGTCATAATTATCATCACCTTCTCCTGATCAAAGAAAAGGATCATCTTTGGCTTGGCGTTCCCGGCCTTTACGATCCCAGAGAAGCACATATGGCTAACTTGTTCGGCTTTCCTCAATTTACCAGTTCTTACATCTCTATTCTGGAACTTACCGAAGATGAATGTGAAAACTCTGAATCTTTCGGTCACTGGTGTCGATACTTAATGTGATTCTTAAAAAGAAAGGAAAAAGATAGAGAAAGGAAGCGTTCACAGCGGATGCACTTCTTTTCTCTATCAATTTTAATTTTAATCCAGATAAATTGGCGGTTCGTAATCCTCTCCAAGAAGTACTTTCTTGCGTTCCTGATATCCGAGGAATGCCCATTCTGTCATATCTGTCCATTTATGGTTTGCACGGTCATAAACCTGCACATATCCAATTCTTTTCGGATGCATACGTACGCTGTTGGATTCATATTCTCTTCCCGTGTATGGATTAATGTCTCCAACCTCTTCCTGTACAGGCTCTTCGTATGTTGCCTCTTCCTGCACCGGCTCTACCGGCTGTGTCTCATAGGATGTAACTTCTGCTTCTTCATATGGTTCTGCTTCTTCCTCTGCCGGCTGATCATAATCTTCCGTATAGGAAACTTCTGGTTCCACAGAGTTTTCTTCTTCCTGATCTGATTCCGGCACTTCCTGAAGCTCTTCCTTATATTCCTCTTCTGTCTGAAGATCTTCTCTGACATCTTCAGTTGGCTCTGCTTCTACTGCATTCTTTTCAAGTTCAGCAAGTTCTTCATGCATATCATAAATCTCACCGATCGTCATGTCACGTTCTTCACCTGTAAGCTGCTGTTCTTCCTTCTCTGTCTCCACCGTTTTCTCTGAAAAGCTCTCTTCCGGCTGTTCCTGTTCATTCCATTTTACTTCCTGCTTCCTGATACGTCCGGCTGCGCTCTCTGTAATCTCTCCTGACATGATACTCAGCTGAAACGGACAGCCGAGAATGGATGCGATCAATCTCATATCCTGTTCCTGAAAATTATCCCTTCCAAGACGCTGTGTTAAATTCTGACGTGACATCTTCTTTCCTGTCTCTTTCTCAATCGTCTCCGCCAGTTCTTTGATCGTCATTCCCTTTCTTCCCAGGACGATTTTCACCTGTTCTCCAAATGTTAAATCTTCCATTTACTTCTCCTCCTTATGTATTATTTATACTTCTCTCTTATCTGTCGATCAGAACAGTTTTTCACTTAATTTGCAGAAACATATTCTTCCAAAGTAAGTCCGTTCTCTGTCATCTCTTTTGCAGCATCTACTCCCACATAACGATAATGCCACGGCTCATATACAATTCCTGTAATATCAGATTTATCCTGCGGAAACCGAAGAACAAAACCATACTCTGAACAATGTTCCATCAACCACTTTTGCTCTTCTGTATCTCCCTGTTTCTCATCAAGCTCCCCGTACTTTGTCGACATAATGTCAACTGCAAGACCAGTTGCATGCTCGCTTGTTCCTGGAATTGCAACTGATTTTTTTGTCTCATCATACGCATTTAACGGTGTATATCCCTGATTGATCCAGTCCTGCATCGTCGTATTAAAGACATCTCTCTGCTTCTCATAAGAACGATATCCTGATGTCACATACATGCTGAGTCCTGCCTTCTTCGCATCATCCAGCATCTTATTCAGACTGTCTGCCATCCTGGAATCTACCTGTTTTCCATCACTTATCTCCGTTAAATTCGCCGGCACATAAGAAGTATCCAATGGATGCTTCTCATTCACAAGTGCAAGACACCACCGGTCATCATCACTTGCCAGCAACTCTGCAGTATTTTCTGTTACTTCTTCTCTGTCTAACTCTGTCTGCAGTTCTTCGTTCTTCTTTGTCTGCTCCTGTAATTTTGCATTGCTAATTTCCAGCTTCTTTTCAGCTTTTTTCAATGTAATTGAGGAGATTCCTGAAGTAATTGCCACTCCTGCAATTACTCCTGCCAAAGCCCCCGTAATCATCAGTTTCTTTGCTCTGTCTCTAAACAATGCTTTATTCATCTTATTTAATTTCAACTCCATCTGTATTTTTCATCTTATCCTCTGTAATATTTAGAATCTTTTCCGTTTCATTCCCCCGGCAGATCATTCTATTCCTTCAGATATCGCACTTCAAATGTCTCCACTTTGATCGGTTTATTAAATAATGTTCCCTGTGCATAATCGCATCCTAATTCCTGAAGAACATTCAGCTGATCCTGTGTTTCAACACTCTCCGCAAGAACAGAACATCCCAATTGATGACAAATATCAATTACGGCCTTTGCTACCACTCTGCTTCTTCTGTTTCCAACCAGATTTGTAATCAGGCTCTCATCCAGCTTCAATCCATCAAAATCCATAATGGACAGAATCGAAAAGCTGGAATTCTTAGCTCCGAAATGATCCAATACTACGCGAACATTCGCTTTTCTGATCTTACTGCATGATGCCGCCAGCATCTCCTGATTCGTATCTGTATAAGATTCGGATACTTCTACTTCCAAATATTCGCATAATACCTGATATTTCTCAATCAGCGCACTCATCTGATCCGCAATGTTCTCCTGCCTCAATGTTTCACCTGCAAAGTTTACTGAAATCGGCACCATCTGGATTCCTTCTGTCTCCCACTTATGAAGGATCTGACAAACCTGTTCAAATATATAGAGATCGAGATAATGTGACAACCTTGTCTCTTCCAGAAGATTAATATATCTTCCCGGATCCATAATTCCAAGATCCTTATGATGATATCTGACAATCGCTTCAGCACCTGCAATTTCTCCGGTCTGCACATCAATCTTCGGTACCAGACATACAATAAAATTCTTCTGTTCAATATCCTCCAGAAGATCCTTTTTGATGATTGGCTCATGATGACCTTTACGCAGATTTTTATAATACTTCTTTTTCTCTTCCCGCATCATATTCTCTGCACTGATCACAAGACCATTCACATCTATGTCTACTTTTCCCCAGGCATACCCTACTGAAACCAGTCCAAGACTTATGTTCTCAAGCTTTGTATATGCACCATGTACCTGTTGTGTGAAATCTTCATATGAAGCGTTCTCTACAAGAACCAAATACTCATCGCCTGTCATTCTGTATACATTACCATTATGGAAATACTCCGAAAGCACTTCACCAACTCTGGTGACAACTTCATCTCCATAATCTCTGCCAAATTCTTTATTAAAATTCTTCAGTCCATTAATGTCTACAGAAAGAGCTCCCAATGTCTTCAATTCTTCCGGTTCCACATGATCCAGATATGCAACAAAACTATTTCTGTTAAGTACTCCTGTCAGATTATCATGATAACTGAGATACTCCTGCTGTTTCTGGAGTTTATGAAGAGTGATTGCCTGCGGTATATACGGAATCACCGTACGAAGCAATCCAACATCACATCCGCCCCGGTGAACTCCAACTGCTGCGAGAATTACTACTGTATTCTCATCCAGCTGCAAACTCACACTGTAATCGGCCTCTGTTGAATTTGTAATCTCCTGCTTCATCCACTTTGGCTGCTGTTCTTCCGGAAGCATCTTTATCTTATCTCTCTGCCATGGAACATTCTCTGCACACCACTCAAAGATGGTCTCAATATCCCCATACTCTTTCTCAATATAGTACACGTATTCTGAATCATAATAATCACGTACCGCACGAAGTACATCGTTTACGATTTCTGAAAGAGAACGTGGCTTTTTTCTATCACTCATATCGTTTTTCCTCTGTCTTTCTATAATTTTAGACACTCAGATAAGATTATTGTATTATACTACGAATTAAAATGCAATACAAAAAAGTTTCGCAGTTCACTTTTAAATGTAAAAAAGAGGGGGATTTCCCATTCCGGAAAATCTGTCCCTCTTCTATAATTAAATGATATATCCTGCAGGTACTTCTGATCTCTGCACATCTACATGCTCTAGAAATCTATAAATTCCACTTTTTATCCTGTGAAACACGAAGTCGGTTCATCGCTCTTGCCAGAGATGCCTGCGTATGATAATACTGCTGGATACTCTGCTGCTGACGTAACCTTTCCTCTGCACGCTCTTTCTGCTCCTGTGCTCGTCGCACATCGATGTCTTCTGGTTTCTCGGCTGTATCAACAATCAGTGTAACTCGGTTGTTTACGATTTCAACAAATCCCACGCCCACTGCAATGTCTTTCCATTCTTCGCCGTCCAGACTCATATGTGCAACTCCGACATTCACAGCGATTACCATATTCTCATGATTTGCAAGAATTCCCTTTTCTCCATCCGGAGCCGGAATGATCAGCTTCTTACAACGACCTTCGTAGAATACACCATCACTTGCTATGATTTTCAGACCAAATGTATCCATATGCACATTCTCCTATTTCAACAATTACTCTTCTTCCATCTCTTTTGCCTTGGCAATTACATCATCAATTGTTCCGACATTGAAGAAAGCGTTTTCCGGATAAGCATCCATCTCTCCATCGATGATCATCTTAAATCCACGGATTGTCTCTTTTAATGGTACATATTTTCCAGGAATTCCTGTAAATGTCTCTGCTACGAAGAATGGCTGGGACAGGAATTTCTGAATCTTTCTTGCACGCATAACAGTTGCTTTATCCTCATCTGAAAGCTCTTCCATACCAAGGATTGCAATGATATCCTGCAGTTCTTTATATTTCTGAAGAATTGCGATCACCTTGTTGGCTACTTCGTAATGTTCTTCTCCTACAACGTCTGCTTCCAGGATACGGGAGCTTGACTCCAGCGGATCTACGGCTGGATAAATACCCTGCTCAACGATCTTTCTGGAAAGTACGGTTGTTGCATCCAGGTGGGCAAATGTTGTTGCCGGAGCCGGGTCTGTCAGGTCGTCGGCCGGTACATATACTGCCTGAACCGATGTTACAGAACCGTTCTTTGTAGATGCGATACGCTCCTGAAGTTCACCCATTTCTGTTGCCAGTGTCGGCTGATAACCTACGGCTGAAGGCATACGTCCAAGAAGAGCTGATACCTCAGATCCAGCCT
>OLAO01000243.1_pt1 | contig 8965 bp, 6 predicted proteins | sample 1607351 | NCBI WGS metagenome assembly OLAO01 (sample SAMN02674597, study PRJEB24791) | human gut metagenome, SKBSTL013 | isolation source: stool | host: Homo sapiens | place: USA
CTGACGAGGCGTATTTGCTGGCATACTGGATGCGTACTTTATCACTTTTCAGCATCTCTTCCAGCAGATTATTCAATCGTACGGTGCGGACGGTCTTACGCATGAAGTTGGTAGTCTGCATACGTTCTTCCACTTCGTCCGAAATCATGTATCGCCAGTTGCGTCCGGGAAATCCCATTACGAAAGTGAAGTCTCCCTCTTTGACTCCTCCCAGGTTGATGGTCAGATGTTTTTTCACCTTCAAGGGTACATTGCTTTCGTTATAGTCAGCAGGTTTACCGTCGGGTGTTGCATAAATGCGGAACATGGAGAAATCGCCACAGTGACGGGGCCACATCCAGTTATCGGTGTCAGCTCCGAACTTTCCGATGGAAGAAGGAGGAGCGCCTACCATACGGACGTCTTTATAGATGGTCTTTATAAACAAGTAATAGCGGTTGGCTCCGTAGAAAGGCTTTAGTTCCAAAGCGGTGAACGGAGTGATCTCTATATTTTCTTGTTCGGCAAAACGTTTGGCTACTTTGCTCAGATAGGAGGGGGACAGGTAGTTCAGTCCTTCCGGGTCCTCATCTTTGGCCAGTTGTTCCTTTACATAAGGAGTGACGTCCAGAATTCTGTCTATGAAGGTGACAGTCAGCCCCTTGCAGGGAAGTTCTTCTTTGCGGCTCATAGCCCAGAAGCCGTCAGTCAGATAGTCGTGTTCTACCGAACTGTGTTGCTGGATATATCCGTATCCGCAATGGTGATTGGTCAGCACCAGTCCTTCTGCTGAAATAACTTCACCGGTGCATCCTCCGCCGAAATGTACCACGGCATCTTTCAGGCTGATACTGTCGGGGCAATATACTTTGTCAATGCCGATGTCCAGTCCCATGTCGTACATGGTGGCGGCATTTTGTTCTTTCAGGTCTGTCAACATCCACATACCCTCGTCGGCATGGCCGGCAAGGGTGGTGAAGCTGAGAAGTGATAATATGATTGTCTTTTTCATTATTCTACTATTGTCATTTCGTCAATCAGGTGACCGCAACCACCCAGTTTGTCGATAATAAAGAGTACATAGCGGATGTCTACGGCAATACAGCGTTGGAGGTTATTGTCAAAGTTGATATCTCCACTCAGTGATTCCCAGTTGCCGTCAAAGGCAGTACCAATCAGTTCACCGCTGCCGTTGATGACCGGAGAACCTGAGTTACCACCTGTAATGTCATTGGTCGTGAGGAAACAAGCCGGCATCTCACCGTTAGGCAATGCATAACGTCCGAAGTCTTTGGCAGTATAAAGCTCTTTCAGTTTGGCGGGAACTACGAATTCGGGATTGGTGGGGTCTTCTTTTTCCATTACACCTTTCAATGTCGTATAATACTTGTAGTGTATACCGTCTTTCGGATTATAAGATTTCACGTTACCATAAGTCAGACGAATGGTGAAGTTGGCATCCGGTGCTTTAGGTTCGGGAGAATACATTTCACATAAGCCGCGTACATACGTTTTGTGCAGCAGTTCCAATCCATTGAGTGCAGTTGACAATTCCTTAACCAATTTATCACCCAGTGCATATTTGGATTTGACAAAAGCATACATCGGGTCTTTTTCAAGAGCTTTTACATTGGGCTTGCTGATGAATTTATTGAAATTCTTTTCATTGGAGAAGATGGAATTATCATATAAATTGTCGATATATGCATCATAGTTTCCTTTGAAATCGTTTTGGATTGTCTGGTAGAAAGAAGGCAACGCGTCAGCTTCTACCATTTCGGCGTAGAGGGGCAACAGGGCTTTGGCTACTTTGCGGTCTACTTCGTGGTCATAATCCTTGTTGTGAACGGATTCATAAACGCTCTTCATCATATCGGTATATTTTTTGATACCGGCTTTATCTTTGTTCTTTACCGCTACTTTCAGGCTGTCCATTACAATATAAGGAGTACCGAACTCAATGCCGCTTCTCAAAATTTCATTGAAGCAAGTGAATTGATAAAGAACAGGGTTGCTCTTTTCGATAATGGCATCGATTTCTCCTACCACCTTTGCATAGTCGGCCCGATTGTTATCCTTTGCAAACTTGGCAAAGCGGGCTTCCTGAGCCGCTTTCGTTTCCAGTACTTTATTGTCTGCGATAGCTTTGTTCATACCGATGGAATTCTTCCAGTAGTTGCTGCTTCCCGCATATTTGCTGGCATACTGAATGCGCACTTTGTCGCTGGCTGCCATTTCTTGTTTCAGTACATCCTGACGGGTACCGCGAATGCGGATACGGGGCTCATTGCTGGCGGTCATTCGCTGTTTGACTTCGCTTTGAGTCAAGTAGCGGCTGGTGCTTCCGGGGAAGCCCATAATCATGGCATAATCACCTTCTTCGATACCTTTCAGTGAGATAGCCAAATGTTTCTTAGCTTTGAGAGGAACATTGTTTTCATTGTATTCGGCCGGTTCACCGTTAGCGTCTGCATAGATACGGAATACAGAAAAGTCGCAAGTATGACGGGGCCACATCCAGTTATCGGTTTCCCCACCGAATTTACCGATAGATGAAGGAGGTGCGGCAACCATACGTACGTCACTGTATGTTTTTAAATAAATCAGATAAAATTTGTTTCCGGCATAGAAAGGAAGCGCTTGTGCACTGATACCCGGCTTTCCGTTCAGGTCGCTTGCTTTCAGTTCCTCGTTGGCAAATTTATGTAAGAAAGGCTGACCGAATGTTTCTTCTTCCTTCACTTCTCCGGCTTTTACCTTTGCATTTATTTTATCTGTGACATCCACAATACGTTCTACAAATTTGAACTTCAAGCCCGGAGTAGGGAGTTCTTCTTTACGGCTTTTTGCCCAAAAACCATCCGTCAGGTAGTCATGTTCTACTGAACTGTGTTGTTGGATAGAAGCATATCCGCAATGATGATTGGTCAGGATAAGTCCGTCGGGAGAAATAATTTCTCCGGTACATCCTCCGCCAAAGATACCTACTGCATCTTTCAGCGAAACTTTGTTGGGGTGGTAGATGTCGTCGGCATCCAGCTTCAGACCCTGTGCTTTCATGCGGTCTGCCAAGTGCTGTTCCTGCATGAGTTGCAACAACCACATACCTTCGTCTGCCTTTGATGGCAAGAATGCCACGCACATTAATGCGAGCATTAAGAGTTTAAATCTTTTCATGTTGTGTACTAAATGTTATTTCTTTATACTTATATCGGTTACAAAAATAGAAAAAAAACGGCAAGTATCAGTCAAAAAACTCAATCACAGTGATAATCTTATATTAAGTTTTAAATTATAATAAAAAATTTTTGTCAGTGGATTATAGATTGTACCTTTGCTCACCAAAAAGTAGTAAAGGGTGTGTAGATGAGCATGAATAAACTTTTTTTCTCTGTAGTGTCTTTATTGGCTTTGACCTCGTGTGCCAGCGAATATAAAATAGAAGGTAGTTCTTCTGTTTCGAGGTTGGATGGAAAGATGCTGTTTATAAAAGTTCCCGATGGTGACCGCATGGTGAAGGTTGATTCTGCCGAGGTTATTCATGGGATATTTAAAATGGAAGGAGTTTTGGATTCGTCCGTTATTGCTTCTTTATATATGGATGATATAAATATCATGCCTTTTGTTATCGAAAAAGGGAAGATAGCCATTAACATAGACAATGCCCGCATCGTGGTAAGCGGAACTCCGCTCAATGACCGTCTTTATGATTTTGTGGGAAAGAAAACTTCGCTTGATGACCGTGCCTACGAGTTAGAGCGTAAGGAAAGCCGTATGATTATGGATGGAAAAGACCCCAATGAGATTCACCATGTTATTATGACAGAACGTGAGAAACTGGCTGCTGAGATGAATGACTTGGCAAAGCAGTTCATTAAAAAGAATTATGATAATGTATTGGGACCGGGGGTATTTATCATGATATGCAGTAACTTTGATTATCCGGTCATGACTCCGATGATTGAGGAAATCGTTAAAGATGCTCCCGACAGTTTCAAAAATAATCCGATGGTGAAGGAGTATATCACGGTAGCTCGTGCCAATATGGAGAAACTGAAGAGTACACAACCTGTTCCCCTCGATTAAAGATTATTGATCGGGGTTGTCCACTTTTCCCTGATATTCTTCCGGCAATGATTTTTCTATTTCTTTGTAAGCTTCTTCCATGGTTGTTTTGATATTGTCTATTCCCTGGCTTTGGGGATATATGGGTTTATGAATGATCAATGTCATCGGATGCCATGAGACGAAACCTCCGGTACGCGGGAGAACATTGAATGAACCGACAATAGTAAGCGGTACGACCGGCAGTTGTAACTCATCCGCCAACTGGAAAGCTCCTTTCTTAAAATATCCCATGTGTCCTGTAAAGGTGCGTGCCCCTTCGGGAAATACGACCAATGAAGTTCCGTTCTGCAATACATTACGGGCATGTTCGATTGTCTCTTTTACTTTCTTCGGTCCGGATTTATCTACAAAAATGTGACCTGCCGCTTCGCATGCTTTACCAACAAAAGGCATTTTCCGCAGGCTCTTCTTCATCATCCATTTGAAATTGCGGCCCAAAAAGCCGTAAATGAGGAATATATCGAATGAGCCCTGATGGTTGGCAACAAAGACATATGAAGTTTTGTCCAGTACTTCGGGATGCCCTACTACTTTTACGGGAATCAGCAATACATAACAGAATAATTGTGACCAGATTTTTCCGGGGTAATATCCCCAAACATGCGGGTCGCCTATCCATGAACCTACAATAGTGACAAGGGCCGTAAGTATTGTCAATACAAGAAGTATGGGAAGTGCTATAAAAATCTGATATAAAATATAGAGTGCTTTCATTGTTCTCAATTTTTAAATCATACAAAGATAGAAAAAAAAGATAATTTATCAGGCAAACAGTAATAACTTATAATTGGAAAACATTTGATTATTCTTTTTTCAAAGTGATGACTGTTATTTCCGGCCATGCTCCGAGGCGCATGGGGAACATCAGATATCCCAGTCCTACATTGACAAAAAGAGCCTGATTGCCTTCCCGGTATAATCCGTTGTGTTCGGGGTAAACAAATTTAGCCGGAGAGAATCCGAAGATGCTGAATTGCATTTCGTGGGTATGTCCCGATAGCATTAATTGCACATCACTTTCGGGCAATACTTCGCGGCGCCAGTGTGTCGGGTCATGGCTGAGTAATACTTTAAATATTCCGTCTGTACCCTTTAAGGCTTTGGGAAGATCGCCATAATTGGGAAAAGGAGGATTACCGCTATTTTCTACTCCCACTAAAGCAATACTGTCATGTCCCCGATGAATGATGGTGTGTTCATTATTCAGCACTTGCCAGCCCATGCGTGCTTCTTTGGCTAATAAGCTGTCGAGATTGGTTTGTTGCTCTGCTTTTGTATTCCATTTGATATAGGGAGAATAGTCATGATTTCCAAGTACTGAGTAGACTCCATCTTTTCCTTTTATTTGGCTGAGTATAGGTATGAATTCATCCAGTTCGGTGGCTATGTTGTTGACAATGTCACCTGTAAAAACCACCAGGTCTGCTTGTTCGGCATTGACCATATCCACAGCTTTTTGTATTGCTTTTCCATTTCGTGTCCAACTGCCCGAATGGATATCCGAAAGTTGGAGAATGCGATAGCCGTCAAAAGCATCCGGCAAATCTTTATAAGTTATAGTCACTTCTCTGATTTGAAAATGCTGTTTTCCTTCGGTGGCACCATATACGACGTATGCCAATGATGCCAGTGCCACTACACCTGCAATATATCCTCCATAGAGCCTTCGTCCCGAAATGAGGAAAAGCAGTTTCATGATAAGGATGACGATGACAAATATGGCTTTAGGTACGGCAAAGCATAGGAATATCAACAGAAAATTGCTGAGCCGGTACATGGAATTGGGCATTGGCTCGTGGATAGAGAAAATCACCGTCATCCCTGTGACCAGAAATAATGTTGGTATCCAATAAGCCCGGCGAATCCATTTTTGTGATACACGATGGATGTAAGCTCTGTATATATACCAGTCGGGCAATATCAACAGTAATAAGAAAAATATAAAGAGTTTTATTAGCATCATGGCAATTGGTCTTTATAAAAAATGAAATCTATAAATTGGCAGCCAGAAACTTTTTCATTTCTTCTATGTTCATTCCACGTCGGTTGGCATAATCGGTCAGTTGGTCTTCACCTATTTTCCCGATGGAGAAATAGCATGAGGCAGGATGGGCGAACATCAGTCCGCTGACAGAGGCATGAGGCTTCATCATGCCATTTTCGGTCAAAGAAATACCTATCTGCTTCATGTCCAGCAATTCATTCAACACAAAATTGACAGATTGGTCGGGTAATGAAGGATAGCCGACGGCAGGGCGGATTCCCTGATACTTCTCATTATGCAAATCTTTTACACTGAGATTCTCATTGGGTGCATATCCCCATGTCGTCTTGCGGATATCTTCGTGTAATTTTTCGGCGGTTGCTTCTGCCAGACGGTCAGCGAGAGTCTGTACCAGCATCCGTTTATAGTCATCTTTGTCATAAAGATGCTCCATATCGGCATCCACGGTGGTGGCAAATGCTCCTACTTTATCTTTGATGCCTGAAGACAGAGGACGTACGAAATCACTTAAGCAGAGAAACGGTTCGTCTGCTTTACATTTGACTGCCTGCTGGCGCAGTAATGGGAAACGTGTGCTCCCGTCCAGGTATAGGTTGTCGCCATCGGCATTGGCATCCATTAAGCGAAAAATGCCATGCGTCTCAAAGTCGGCATCCAATTCATTCAACATTCTGTGGGCTTCTTTCAGCAGTTGCATTGCTTCTGCAGCTTTCGGTCGCTCTTTTTCGGGAAAACCGGCCAACCACATGGCACGACACGAGTCACACCCATGTATATCGGCTATGGCAGCATATTTAGGCTGGAAACCCCATGCATGAAAAAAATAAATCCAGTTTATGTATTCACTGACTTGATGTATTTTGTAATGTACGATCATCGCTTAAATCTTAGTTCTTTTCCTCTGTGGGTTTTGTCTACTTGGTGGTTATGGTAGACCAAATGCCCGTTAACAAACGTTTTTTCTACTTGTGAGTGGAATGTCTGTCCTTCCATGGGACTCCATCCGCATTTGCTCAAGATGCAGTCGGAAGTTACTGTCCATTGACTATCGGGGTTTACCAAAACCAAATCGGCATAATACCCCGGTCGGATAAATCCCCGCTTTTCTATATGATATAATTCAGCGGGAGCATGACACATTTTCTGTACCAATTGTTCAATGGTCAGCACTCCTTCCCGTACCAGTTCCATGATAGCCACCAGTGAGAATTGTATCATCGGCATACCCGAAACGGCCTTTAAAGCACCACCTTGTTTTTCTTTCAGCAAATGGGGAGCATGGTCGGTGCCGATTACATCGATACGGTTGGTGGCTAAAGCCTGTCGTAATGCTTCACGGTCGGTTGCAGTCTTGATGGCTGGATTGCACTTGATGCGTGCTCCCAGCGTTTCATAATCTTTATCGCAGAAATAGAGATGTGAAACACATGCCTCCGATGTTATTTGCTTTTCACTCAATGGTTTGTCTTCAAACAAATCTAGTTCGCCGGCTGTGCTTACATGTAGAATGTGCAGGCGTGCTCCTGTTTCTTCGGCTAGTTTTATTGCCAGGGAAGAAGAATGCATACAGGCTTCTGCACTCCGTATTTCGGGATGATATTTGATGTCCGGGTCTTCTCCGTATTTTTCTTTGAAAGCAACGGTATTCGCACTGATAATAGCTTGTTCTTCACAGTGGGTGGCAATCAGCATACCGGCATTGGCAAAGACTTTGCGCAACACTTCCATGCGGTCTACCAGCATATTGCCGGTACTGGCTCCCATGAAAAGTTTCACACCGCATATACGGGTTTTGTCCAGTTGAGACAGCATATCTGCATTATTGTTGGTTGCACCGAAATAGAATGAGTAATTCACTACACTTTTCGTTGCAGCATCGGCAAACTTGGCTTCCAGCGCTTCGAGATTGGTGGTCTGCGGGGTTGTATTGGGCATATCCATAAAAGAGGTCACTCCTCCGGCTGCTGCGGCTGTACTCTCTGCTGCATCTGTGGTCTCTGAGGCTGCTGTGCTCTCTGCTGCATCTGTGGCTGTGGTTTCTGCTGATATGTCTGGTTCAATGCATTCATACCCGACTGAACTGTATTCTGCATGCTGTTCCATATCTGCTGTATCTGCTTCTGCTGCGGTCTCGGTTTGTTTGGCTGCGTGTTTTTACTGCCTGCGCTCTTTGATTTTTTGTTAATGTAAAAAACAGCTCCTAAGATAATTGCCCAAATTATAACATCCATATTCTGCTCCTTTATCAATCTGCATTTTCTATGTCAATCCCTGAATATCCTGCACATATCGCGCAGTATGTATTCTGCTGTCTGTTCCGGCTCCCATTGCTTTGTAACACCCACAAGCAGCGGATTAAGCTCCGACAGTATCCTTGCCGTGCGCCGGTCTGTCGTGCCCTCATACTTATCGTTTATGGCCTCAGCCTGCTTCACACATGCCTCAAGCTGCTTTAATATATCCTTCCAGAACTCATCGTAATATATCTCATGCACTCTCTTAGTCTTTTGTGTGAAATTTAGCTCTGCAAGCTCTTTGTTGCTGTGCCCCAGATAGAAATATGACAGAGCAAACAAATCAGGCTTTTTCCTTTCAAGCCCCTCATTTGTCAGGTGTATCAGATTCTCTATCTCACTCTGTAAAATGATACCGTTGTCAAAGGATGACAGATATCTCTCCCCCTGCTTTACAACAGAGTCCAGAGTCGTGTGAAAATCCGTGTCCACCTTGCTGATTAAAAATTCATCGTCAAAAATGCCGCTTTTCGCTTTGCAAGCCTTTATCAGCTCTCCAAAGAGCTTCCGGTCAGCCCCTGTGAGCTCACGATACCCAATAACTTGCTGCTCAAGCTCC
>OLAO01000246.1_pt1 | contig 8952 bp, 4 predicted proteins | sample 1607351 | NCBI WGS metagenome assembly OLAO01 (sample SAMN02674597, study PRJEB24791) | human gut metagenome, SKBSTL013 | isolation source: stool | host: Homo sapiens | place: USA
CTGCCCCTACAGCTGACGATGGGATAGGCCGGTTTAGTTTTGACACACTCCCTTTTTACTTCAACGTATCATAATAAGCGTCCAGCAACTTCTTTGCCGCAACAAAAGAAGTCAGCTTTCCGTTCAACACTTCCTCTTCCTTCACAGCCAGCATAGAAGCTATTGTCTCATTATTATAAAAACTGTCGCGCAGGTGCTCGTTGATGGACTCGTACATCCAGTATTTTGCCTGTTCGTTACGGCGCTGTTCAAAATAGCCATTGGCTTTCACAAAAGCAAAATACTCATCAACCATGTCCCATATCTCCTTGATGCCCAAGCCATAAAAGCCCGAATAAGTCAGGACTTTGGGAGACCATCCCGAATCGGGTGCCGGAAACAGGTGCAGCGCATTCCGAAAATGGCTCGCTGCCAGTTTCGCTTTCTCTATGTTGTTGCCGTCGGCCTTGTTGATGACAATGCCATCCGCCATCTCCATGATACCCCGTTTGATGCCTTGCAATTCATCTCCCGTGCCCGCCAGTTGAATCAGCAGAAAGAAATCCACCATGGAGTGTACCGCAGTTTCACTCTGCCCCACTCCCACCGTTTCGACGAATATCTTATCAAACCCTCCTGCCTCGCACAGGATAATCGTCTCACGGGTCTTTCGTGCCACTCCGCCCAACGAACCTGCCGAGGGGCTGGGGCGGATAAAAGCATTGGGATGGACGGACAGTTTCTCCATGCGGGTCTTATCGCCCAAGATACTGCCTTTGGAACGCTCACTGCTGGGGTCGATGGCCAAGACAGCCAACTTTCCTCCTTGCCGGAGCACATGCAGCCCGAAAACATCAATGGAGGTACTCTTGCCGGCACCCGGCACTCCGCTGATTCCGATACGAATCGACCTGCCGGAATAAGGGAGACATTTCTCTATAACCTCCTGAGCGATGGCCTGATGTTCGGGTTTCACACTCTCCACCAGTGTCACGGCCTGACTCAAGACGGTCACGTTACCTTTCACAATACCTTCCACATACTCTCCCACAGAAAACTCACGGCGACGCGGTTTCTTGCGGAATTTCAAATAAGGATTCACAATGGATGGTTGTTCAATGCCCGCATTGACGACCAATCCCTTATATTCTTCACTATTTTCAGGATGTTCCATAGCTATTTCTTTGAGGTTACTTTCACATTGATAATTATTTTCGGGCTGTTCGGGTCATTCGTTATCATCAATACACGAGGTGAGCCTTTCACTCTTCTGAGGTTATGCCCATAAGCCGTAATCTTCATCTTGGTCGTTGCCCCAGGCTTCAAGACACGTTTCTTCAACTGCACTCCCAAAGCAGAGTTGAACACTTGCAAATCACGTATTTCCAGATTGGATTTACCCACATTCTTCACTATAATCGTCTGCGAACGTTTCTCGTCATCTGCCAATTCTCCCATGACCAGTTCCTTGGCAGAAAGATGGATGGCAGGCGGATTCAGGCGTTCTTGCTGACTGATGCGAGAGAAATCGGGCAACAGCACAGCCGAAACCGGAATTTCATTTTCCTCACCCACCTTATCTCCGGGGAACCGTGACAGGTATACCGAAGCAGTGGTCAACCCCAGCTTAGGAAGTTTTTCGGTATCAAGAGTCACCTTAATCTTTCCGGTGCGGTTACGCCCCAGCTTATCGGGAGTGGCCACCGCACTCAAATAAGGAGGCAGATGCATCAACACAGGTGTATAGACCCGGTCCGAAGTATTGGCTATCAGCAGTTCGATGGTCGGTTTATCTCCCATGTTCGCATCGTCAAACTCTATTTCCTCTTTATTCAGGCGGATTGCACCGATTTGATAAGGATGGGTAAAGGTATAGTTCTTGGGGTCGGCGGTCACTTCTCCGCGAAAAGACAAATAAACAGGCTTGTCTGACGCATTGCAATAAACGCCGATGCTTTTCCGGAAACGACCGAGAGCCTTGGCATCAAACGTAGAACTGACTTCACCCGTTTTCCCCGGCAGGATAGGAGATTTGGTCCAGTCGGTAACAGTGCACCCGCAGGAAGTGGTGACATTGGATATCACTAACGGCTTATCGCCCTTATTTGTTATTTTAAAGGTAGCCGTTACCGGGTTCTTCCATAAAATGGTTCCAAATTCGTGCATTGTCTTATCAAAAGAGGCTTTTGGCTGCGCAAAGACTGAAAGCCCCGATCCCAGCAACATACTTATTATCAACATTATGTATTTCATACCAAACTAAATTCTTCGTTTAAAGTAACAAAGGTAAGGAAAAAAAGCATTATCTTTGCATTAGAAGGTGTTAAAACAAAAAGATTAAAACTATAAACTGGAATATTATGAGAACATGGAAGAATTATCTATGTATGCTGGCCGCACTGGTTGTCACGCTCGGTTTCACTTCCTGTGAGAGCGATGAAGACATCGGTTTTGATTTATCGGGATTGTATGGAGTGACATGGTTCGGCGATATGGGTGCCGGTGATTCTTGGGGTGAACCTTTGGACAGCTATATCACATTCACATCCGGCTCTCGCCCCGACCACGGTGTAGGAACGGAAGACCTCTATTATACCACTCCTCCCTTCGAGTATTACGATACCTATAAATTCGACTGGTTTATTGAGAACGGACGGTTATATATAGACTATGATACCGGGGAATCCATCATTATAGATTATCCGCATGTCAATGGAAACTACTTCTACGGAACAATAGGAAACTTTGATTTCCGGTTGGAATACGATGGAGGCCGCAGCGTCAAAAGACAAGCGGATATCTCCAAATGAAAATAACCTGTCATTAAGTTGTAAGGGAGTATGTCAAAACTATCGTTTAGTTCGTAGGGGCTATGGAATAGCCCGGTTTAGTTTTGACACACTCCCTTTACAATTCTATTTCACCACTACTTTATATCCTCCTGTATGCCCGCCGAACTCGGGTGCATAAGCCGACTGAATCGTTGCTATCCCGGACCGGTATTCTCCCGAACGGGTCACATACACCTGATACTCTATCACATACATTCCTTTACGCATTTGATTGACAAAGAAAGAAGTGGAAGCATCTTTTGTTGCCTGATAATATCCCAGGTTTGTGCTCAGGCGATAACCTGACAATGCTGCCAACGGCTCCATACAAGCGGCACGCTCATCTTTAATCTGTACAAAATCCATATCCCGGTCTGCCTTTACCGTCAGACGGACAGTAATCTTATCACCTATATTCAATACAGTGCCTTCTTCTATGAGCGTCTCTCCTTTATAAAGGCTACGACTGACAGACAAACCGCTACTTTGCTCACCCATCTTATCCATATTCTCCAGATATTGGGCATACACAGCTCCCCAACCCATACCGCTGCCTTCACAATCCACTGTCACCTTCTTCAGATTCAGGACATTGCCTTCAACCACCTTCTTGAGATAACCCACCGGCTCTTCCGCCGACGTCTGAATCACCTCTTTTCCCAAGGTAATCTTCACGGCATCAGAGTTTGCCAATAAGTCCGTTCCCGAATTCAGTAAGGCATATACAGCATTCACCGTAGCAACAGGAGTATCCCAAACCTGCGTTTGCTTCTCTTTCAAAAGCCAGCGTTTCATCTGGCTCAACGCCTGCTCGTCTTTGGTAACGTATTGCACCGCCTCCATTGCAGCCACTTCGGTCGGAATCTTATAACCGAACCAAGAATAATGTGCCTTGGGAGTATCAAAATAACGCCCCATCTTGTCTGTCACCACCGAATACTCCATAACAGACTGCACAAACTCTTTCGCCTTTACCGTCTCTCCGGCCTGTTGCAAAACAATGGCAGATAGCGCCTTTCCGTAAACAGTCAGATCGGTCGCCTGTGCACTCAGCTTACTGATAAAGTAACGGTTCATATCGGCATTTGCTCCGGCTTTGCCATTCAAAGCACATATATACAGATATTGGAGCGTCTGTTCTGAAGGACTGACCTTCGTCACGCCTTTCTTTTCGGCTTCCTTCATTGCCTTGTATTCTTTCCCTGCCTGCACGGTAAGATAGTTTAATGCTTTCTGATACATGGCAGAGAGAGCCTGATTCAGTTTTCCACCGGTCATCACTTGCAGGCGGGTCAGCATTTCTGTTATCTGCGTAGTCATATAACGATTGCCCGGCATACCCTTGTACCAGCTCCATGCACCATCCCCATTTTGCAGCTCATTCAAATGTGCCACACAGACAGACAATTTATTACTCATCGTGTTCAAATCAAACAAGGTGGCAATACGTTGACGTTGTTCTTCTTCATTCACGGCTTCAGTCAGCCACGGTGTCTCTGCCAGCAATATGTTCTTCAACTCCTCATTCTTTTGCAACCGGCTCATGAAAGTTTCTTTAGTGCCTCCCTGTGCCAGCCAACTGTCAAATATCTGTTTGATACGCGGATTTGAACTCACAATGAACTCGGCCAACGCATTCGCATAATAAGCAGAAGCCCATGACAGCGCATCCTCTCCCTGCGGAACCGCAACCACCGGCAATGCCATGACAGCATACCATACGGGATTGCTCGTAAATTCCACTGTCATCTTCCGGCCGGATGCCGTACGACTGTGGTTATTAAACAGATGCTCCAATGAGAAGGTATAACTTCCTTTGCCGTTTACATCCAACGGCACACTCTCCGTCACCCACTGCTTATCCGTCAACACCGGGATGTAACGCTGTTCGCCATCACTGAACGTATCTCCTTCAGCCACCATGCGGCATGCCAATACAGTATACTTATCAGTGACGTCAAAGGTAAAGCTCACATTGCCCGTTTCTCCCGCTTTCACTCCGAACTTCTGCTTCTGAGTATAGAAGACCTTCTCTGTTTCAGGATTGAAAAGTTCCATTCTGACAGTTCCGGCAACAGCCTTATCCGACAGGTTAATCAGTGAAGCGGCAATATTTGCCTTATCACCCACACGGACAAAACGAGGCATATTGGGTTGAAGCATAAACTCTTTGGAGGCAGTAGCGGTTGCCTCTATCCGGCCGTAATCCACCTCCTTGGTATGTGCCAGCCCCATAAACTTCCATTTTGTCAGGCTTTCGGGCAGGATAAACGAAATGCTGACTTCGCCCTGCCCGTTGGTACGCAACTGCGGATAGAAGAAAGCTGTTTCGGCAAAGTTCTGACGCACCTGCACATTCCCTGTTTCTTCCAAAGCACCCGCATCCATTGCTTCCGCTCTCAACACAGGAATTATTTCTTCCTCAAACACCACATTTGTAATCGCCACATCTTGGACATCATCTGCCATTTTCGGTCGGGCAGCACGCGAATTCATTTCCCAACCGGCAGGCAAACTCTCCAAGACACAATGCCGTACACCCACGGACGGAACCAGCAATTCACTATAAGAGTACGAAGAAGTATTCAAACTCTTAAACGGGAAATTGAGATAGATATATTCAGTCCGTGCATACCAGCTGTTCCATTTGGAATATGGAATGTTACGGTCGAAATTCACACGGAATAAAAGGTTATGCTTATAGAACTGATCCAAAGAGGCATCATACATCATCGCCAGCAGTTCGGCATCAGCCGGACGGCCATCGGGATAAAGCACGCTCAGTTTCCATTCTTCCTGCTGACCGGGGCGAAGCTTATCACGGAACGTAGTCCACTTCAACTGCAACTCTTTATCCGGTTCGGGTTTGGTAATCCGTGCATAGTGACCATAGAGCTGTCCGTCTTTCACAAAGGCAACACTTACCATTACCCCGTTTCCATACTCCTGTTTATAAGTAAGCGGGAAACTGACGATGGAATCGGAGAACTGCACGCGTCTGCTTTCCACCCGCTTATTGCCGGAAAAGACATCATAAAGAAGATAGATATTCTTTTCACTGCTGCCGACATAGATAGTAGCCGGAGAATCTCCCTCAAATTTCTCTCCGTCCTGATAGAACCAATCGGTGGTGGCAATCGGCGGACGTTTATCGCCGAGCGAGAACAACAGGAAGCCTTGAGATTCCGTACATTCCCTGCCCTGCGCATCTTTAGCCGAAATCTTCAGGATATAAGAGCCGGAAGGAAGCCGGTATAATGCTTCGGGCACAAACTTCTTATTGGATGCAACTGTAGCCTGCAACACTTTCTCACCGGGTTCATGGTTACTTTTATTTGGTTTAAACACCTGATAAATCACCTCTGTATCTACCGGTTCGCCCGATAAATTAGTAACAGAGAAGGTCAATTCCCGGGCTTTCTCTTTCACCGTCTGTGCGGATAATCCCTCAATAGCGAGCACAACGGAAGTTTTACCCAAGGGCAACGACAGGTTGGCTTGTTGCGTTTCACCCGCACCGTCAGTCACATCCGCCTGTACCCGATAAGTATAATACCATGTCGGCAAATCCTTCACATCGGAATCGGCCTCCAGACGCACCGTGACGGTGAATTTGCCTTCGGCATCGGTCATCGTTTCCCCATCCCAAGCGGCAGAACGGCCCCCCCGGAAGCGCCAGAACCAAGAGAAAGAACGGGTGATATGATAATTCACCTTTGCATTCTGCACCGGAGCACCGGCAAATGTCCTCGCCACACCGGTGAGAAGCACAGAGTCGCCTATTTGATATTCGGTCTTGACCGGTTCAAAAGCAACATCGAAGGTAGGACGTTTATACTCCTCTACCCTGAAGCCACCGGAAGCAGAGCCGGCCTGCAACCTGAAGTAACCGGTCAGGCAGGGAGAAGGCAGCGTGAACTGACCGCTGAAAGAGCCGAACGAGTTGGTTGTCACCTTCACCTCGCCCACCTTATTGTTATTGACATCATACGGAGTCACCGTATATTCTTTATCGGCCAACACCTGAGTATCATCCTGTTGCTGCCTGTACGCAATGCCCGAAACATAAACCGTTTGTCCCGGACGATAGATGGAACGGTCTGTAAACAGACTCAACACCTCCTGTTCGCGATTCTCCGAAGGAGCGTAATAGATTTGTTTCCACAAGTCTGCAATCGGCATAGCCGTATCGCTCATAGTGCGGGCATTATACATGATAGTTCTTTTCTTATCGGGAAACCCGAGTTTCAGCGTACCTTCTTTATCGGCCGTATAGGTTTGCGAAGGCATGAAACGTCCGTCCGTACCGGTATAAATCACCACCTCGGCATCGGGCACAGGATGTCCGCTTTCGGCATCCACCACAACCAGTTCCAGGTCATCGTCAGGCAAGGGACGATAAATCACCCTCAACGCAGTGACATACATCAATGTTCCACCCGGTTCGCCGACTTTTCCTTCCGGTACAGCTTTCAAATAATAGATACCCGGCTGCGGAGCCTGAATCTGAAGCGTAGTATCGACCGGCAAATAATCGGCAGTTCCTTTCAGCGAGAAGTTTTCCTCCTTTTGCAACTTACCATACTTTGCAACAAAATTCTTCATCTTACTTGCCCACATCACGGAAGTGACGGGTAAGTTTATCTTATACAGTTGCAACGTAAAGCCGTTCAAATTCTTATAGTTCACTCTTACCTCCTGCATCTTGCCCGGATAAGCCGCAGACACTTCCAATGACAGAGAAGGATTCAATATCTCCTTTTCTATGTTTCTCAGCCTGTTGACACCGACATAACGAGGGTATTTGGAAATCCCCTCACGTACCACTTTCAGGCGTTCCACCTGATTATTTTGCTTCTGCAAGTAATCCGACAGGGCCAGATAAACCTCAGCTCCGGCTTCCTCATCGGGATATCCGGCTATCCAAGAGCGTAATTCCTTTTGGCAATCCTCATTGGAAAAGTTCTGATTGAACGTGTTGAACAGATAATCCAACGCTCCGATGCCGGTCACCATCCATGCCGAACGATACGCAGGAGTATCATACAGTGTCAAAAGCGAACGATAATTCTGAAGAATTGCTGCCACGAAATCACATTCGGACACCGGTACTGCCGTATATGCCATAAAGCTTTTTATATCCTTCACCTGTGCCGGCAGGCTGTTGGTCTGGTTCCCGACAGAAGCAGCTTCCCACCTGTTTTGCTTCATCAGCAAGAGGGCACGACGCGCCAGCAAATCATACAGATTATCATGAAAATAGCGTTTGCTCATTTCCCCGACTCTTACCATCGGCTTCAGTTTCTCCACCGGACAGGCTGCCAACAGGTCTTTGTCCTTCAGTGAAGACTGCAAGAAATTGAAACCTTGCTTTACATCTTTCGAGATAGTCAACTCACCCAAAATGGAATAGAGCACCGCCCTGTCTTCCGCTTTTTCTGTTTGCTTTGCCCAGTTTTCCAATCCCTTCATATCCGTCTCCAGACTATCGGGAGTGACAAGAGTGCGATATTGCATGGCAGTCAGATATGCCTTCATCATTTGCGGCACATCACGCTCAGCCTTTGCCTTATCATAGATTTTCATCGATGCGGACACCACAGACTGAGGAAGGTCTTTCTTTTGAAGTTGTTCTACCTCTTTCCACATTTTATCGTAAGTTTGTGCATGCAATGGAGCGAATAAACTCATTGCCCAGAGCACTATCAGAAAATAATAACGAGTATTCATAAGCTTCGTCTTTAATTGTTCCTTTAACAAAGAAACGCATTATGTAGTTCAGCACTGCATCCTAATTGGTTAAATTAACAAAACAAGGGATACGGAATTTCTGCTTTTCTCAACGAAGCAGAAGCAAACGCTTCAAGATAAGACGCTTATACTGCTTCTTCAAATCATCCGCCAAAAACGAATTGTCAATCAAATCCATCCATTTAATAACAGACCGTCGAAACTTTTTGGCGATATTCTCTATCACCTTGCCACTGACCCCCGAAGCGACAATAGACGACTCGAAATCCTTCCGACATATTTTCCGCTTCTTTCCATTGAGTGTCAATGCCAATTCTTCAGTATCTTCGGGCATAACAAGGACGGTAGAGAGTAAATCGTATGCAGGTGTCAGACAATAACCAAGTCCTAC
>OLAO01000256.1_pt1 | contig 8786 bp, 8 predicted proteins | sample 1607351 | NCBI WGS metagenome assembly OLAO01 (sample SAMN02674597, study PRJEB24791) | human gut metagenome, SKBSTL013 | isolation source: stool | host: Homo sapiens | place: USA
GTTTTTGTAAAAACAATAAAGGGCTGCACACACCATACTCCAGTGTATGCAGCCCAGACGGTCGGCTTAATAGGCGATACTATGCAATTCTAAGCGCCGATACAGCGAGCGAGGTGCACCAGCTGCTAAGCGAAAAGCGCAGGTAATACTTTGTGTATTACCGAGCATTTTTGCAACGCAGATGGCCTGCCGCAGCCGCCGGAGCGGTGCTTTTGTGACAACGTGAAAAGAGGATGTCTCCTATGAAACTGAACGATTTGGTCCAGCACATCCCCCACACCGGGGCTTCGGACGCGGAGATCTCCGCCATCACCTACGATTCCCGCAAAGCGGCAGCCGGTTCGCTGTTCGTCTGCCTGGTAGGTGCCTGGCTGGACGGCCACACCTACGCCGCCAGCGCCTACAAAAACGGCTGCCGCGCCTTTTTGTGCGAGCATGCGCTGGATCTGCCTGCCGATGCCGCGCAAATCATCACCGCAGACACCCGCGCCGCGCTGGCGGTCATCGGTGCCGACTTTTACGGCAATCCGGCTGACCAGCTGCACATCATCGGCATCACCGGCACCAAGGGCAAGACCACTACCACCCACATGATCAAAAGCGTGCTGGAGGCCGCAGGCCGCAAGGTGGGCATGATCGGCACCAACGGCATCTACTATATGGGACGCCACAAGGACACCGCCAACACCACCCCGGAAAGCTACGAGCTGCAAAAGACCTTCCGGGAGTTTCTGGATGCCGGCTGCGATACCGCGCTGATGGAGGTATCCAGTCAGGGCCTGATGATGGACCGCGTGGCGGGCGTGCACTACGATGTGGGTGTGTTCACCAACCTTTCGCCGGATCACATCGGCCCCGGTGAGCACAAGACCTTTGAGGAGTACCGCAGCTGGAAGGGACAGCTGTTCAAGCGCTGCGATGTGGGCGTGGTGAACATTGACGACGAGAACACCGCCGCCCTGCTGGAAGGCCATACCTGCAAGCTGGTGACCTATGGCCGCGATGAAAAGGCCGACTACCGCGAGACCGGCTACGAGCTGCTGCGCACCCACGATTTTCTGGGCGTTGCCTTCCACGTTACCGGCAAGGACGAGATGGACGTCAAGGTGAATATGCCCGGCGAGTTCAGCGTGTACAACGCGCTGGCAGCGCTGGCCGTGGGTAAGGTGCTGGGTCTGCCGGATGCCGCCATCCACGATGGTCTGGGCAAGTGCGTGGTGAAGGGCCGTGTGGAGCTGGTGCCCATCAGCAAAAAGTTCACCATCCTGCTGGACTACGCCCATAACGAGGTATCCACCGAGAGCCTGCTTACCACCCTGCGCGCCTACAAGCCCCACCGTCTGGTGGTGGTGTTTGGCTGCGGCGGCAACCGCTCCAAGCTGCGCCGCTACGGCATGGGCGAGATCTGCGCCAAGATGGCCGATTTCTCCATCCTCACCGAGGACAACAACCGCTTTGAAAAGGTGGAGGACATCCTTGCTGATATCCGCGTGGGCATGAACAAGGGCAACCCGGACGCAAAGTTCGTGGAGATCCCCGACCGTCTGGACGCGCTGCACTACGCAGTGGATCACGCACAGGAGGGCGACCTGATCGCCGTCATCGGCAAGGGACACGAGACCTACCGCGACCGCGAGGGCGTCAAGACCCCCTTCCTTGAGCGGGAACTGCTGGAAGAATACGCCCAGCAGATCGGACTGGAATAAGAAATATTATTATTGCGGGGGACAGGAAAGTCTGCGGAGCTTGTCGGGGCAAGGCCCCTCCATCTGCTTACGCAGACCGCTCTGCCGCTTAAAAGCCTCACTGAGGCTTTCATTGCTACGCAAACGCGGACTTTCCTGTCCCCCATTTTCACGGGGAGGGTCGTGGCGGCAAACACGATATTATCCCACAGTGCCGCTGTTTCCGTAGGAAACAGGCACTGGAGATGCTGCATTCCTTTACGATCCCTCCTGTGAAAAAAGCGTTTGTCGCGCTCCGCAGAGTGCGACAAACGCGAAATATCAAATAATGATTCCGCTGTTTATGCGCAGAGCGTAAGCGGAGCGCATTATAAATCGTTTTATTTGCCGGAAAGGCCGCTGCACAAAGTACTGTGCAGCGGCTTTTTTGCGTCTGTGGGAGCCCCTATATAAAGAGGAAGCAAACTGTGACAGAAATGTAAAAGATAAAAATATTTAACTAAAACCATTGACTTATCCAACGGTTTGATTATAATGGTCGTGTTCGATACCTCATAAATTTTAGGTAAATAATTAAAAACAAACAGTGAACATAAAGGAGAATACTACCATGACTTTCGAGGAAATGAAGAAGATCGTTGTCGATACCCTGAGCTGCGATGAGGACAAGGTGACCATGGAGGCCAGCCTGACCGAGGATCTGGAGGCCGACAGCCTGGACGCTGTGGAGCTGAACATGGCACTGGAAGAGGCCTGCGGCGTGTCCATCCCCGATGAGGAGCTGGCAAACCTCAAGACCGTGGGCGATATCTTCAACTACATCAATGCCCATGTCTGAGGCTGACCGAGGCGAAACGAGATGAACAGTATCAAAGACCTGCTGCCGGGCAGCATGCGGGAGCGCACCTTCCAGCTGAAGGCCCGGCGGGATGCGGGTGCCGTGTGGAACGACCCGCAGTTCGTGGAATGCAAAAAGTGCGGACGCCGCGCCACCCGCCAGATCTGGAACAAGGCACAGTACGTCTGTCCCAACTGCGGGGTGCACCTGCCCATCGGCGGGTACTACCGCCTGAGCCTCGTCCTTGACAAGGGCAGCTTCCGGGAACTGGATGCCGACCTTGCACCGCAGGATGTGCTGCAGTTTCCCGGCTACCCGGAAAAGCTGGAAGCACAGACCGGCAAGACCGGCCTGAAGGAGGCTGTCATCACCGCCACGGGGCGCATTGAGGGCACCCCGGTGGTGACTGTGGTGCTGGACAGCCGGTTCTTTATGGGCAGCATGAGCACCACCGTGGGCGAAAAGATCACCCGCGCCGTGGAGCACGCTACCGCAAAGCACCTGCCGCTGATCATCTTCTCGGCCAGCGGCGGCGCCCGGATGCAGGAGGGCATTTTCAGCCTGATGCAGATGGCAAAGACCTCTGCCGCCATCGAGCGGTTCTCCGCCCGGGGCGGGCTGTACATCAGCGTGCTGACCCACCCCACCACCGGCGGCGTGACTGCCAGCTTTGCCAGCCTTGGCGATATTATGCTGGCAGAGCCCGGGGCGCTGATCGGCTTTGCGGGCCCCCGGGTCATTGAACAGACCATCGGCGAAAAGCTGCCCGCAGGCTTCCAGCGCAGCGAGTTCCAATACGAGCACGGCTTTGTGGACAAGGTAGTGCCCCGTACCGAAATGCGCGAAACACTGGCGCAGCTGCTGCGGCTGCACGCCTGAGGAGGAAGCGCCTTATGATCAAGGACATCTTACAACAGCTCGCACCGTTGGATGAAAAGATCGCCGCCCTGCGCGGCGACCCGGCGGACGAGAACATGACCGATATCACCAACCACGCTGCCGAACTGGCAGAGCTTTCCGCGCAGGAGGACGCTTTGCTGTCCGGCTGCGGGGCACTGACCGCAGAGGACAGGGTCTTTCTGGCACGCCACCCGGAGCGCCCCCACATCGATGAGATCGTGGATGCACTGTTCACCGACTTCTTTGAGCAGTGCGGCGACCGTCAGTGCAAGGAAGATGCCGCCATTCTGGGCGGTGTGGCCCGCTTCCACGGCATGCCGGTGACCGTCATCGGTCACCGCAAGGGCTCCTCGCTGGAGGAGAATCTGGCCTGCAACTTCGGCATGCCGGGGCCGGAGGGCTACCGCAAGGCCCTGCGCCTGATGAAGCAGGCCGAGAAGTTCGGTCGGCCCATTATCACTTTCATCGACACGCCGGGCGCATACCCCGGCAAGGATGCCGAGGAGCGCGGACAGGGCGAAGCCATTGCCCGCAACCTGATGGAGATGAGCGGCCTGACCGTGCCGGTGATCGCAGTGGTCACCGGCGAAGGCTCTTCCGGCGGCGCACTGGCGCTGGGTGTGGCAAACCGCATCCTCATGCTGGAAAACGCCGTCTACTCGGTGCTGAGCCCCGAGGGCTTTGCCAGCATCCTGTGGAAGGATTCCTCCCGCAGCGGCGAAGCCTGCGAGATCATGAAGCTGACCGCACAGGATCTGTACAAGGACGGCATCGTGGAGGAGATCATCCCGGAGCCGGTGGGCGGCGCACAGCGCGCCCACGGGGTACTGTTCGGCAATCTGGACGAGGCACTGCAGCGGCAGCTGCGCAGCCTTGCCCGCATGAACGGCCGTCAGCTGGCCGAGCAGCGCTACCAGAAATTCCGTCAGATCGGAGAAATGAGGAAAGCATGAAGGGTTTGCGTCTGATCGCCACCGGCGGGGCTTTGCCCGGCCGCACGGTCACCAACGAAGAGCTGAGCCGCACCGTGGATACCAGCGACGAGTGGATCACCACCCGCACCGGCATCCGCACACGGCACTACTGCACCGAGGGCGAAAATGCCGCTACACTGGCCATTGCTGCCGCAAAGCAGGCGCTGCAGCGCAGCGGTCTTGCTCCGGCAGACATTGCCTGCTGCGTCTGTGCCACCCTTTCCGCACCGGACGCCACCCCAAGCGTGGCCTGTCAGGTACAGGCGGCGCTGGCACTGCCGGAAAACCGCCCCGCACTGGATGTGAACGCCGCCTGTTCCGGCTTTTTGTATGGCACGGCGGTGGCGCGCGGCCTACTGGCTACGCTGGGCGGGCGGTACGCGCTGGTTATCGGCACCGAGGCGCTCTCCCGCCTGATGGACCCCGCCGACCGCTCCACCTGTGTGCTGTTCGGCGATGGTGCCGGTGCGGCAGTGTTTGAACTGACCGACACCTCCGCGCCCTTTGCCATCACGCTGGGTGCCCGGGGCGATGCCGCCATCCATGCCGGCGGCCCCAGCCGCGCAGGCTCGGCACCCATCAGCATGGACGGCAGGGCAGTGTTCCGCTTTGCAGTGGATGCCCTGCCCAAATGCCTGCACACCGTGCTGGACGAGACCGGCCTTACGCTGGACAATCTGGACTGGGTGGTCTGTCATCAGGCCAACAGCCGCATCATCGACCACTGCGTCAAGGCGCTGCACGCCGATGGTGCAAAGTTCTACAAAAACATGGACCGCCACGGCAACACCAGTGCTGCCAGCATCCCGGTGGCGCTGAACGAGCTGGCTGAAAGCGGCCAGCTGCACCCCGGCCAGACCCTTGCCTGCATCGGTTTCGGCGGCGGCCTGACATGGGGCGGCATGATCGTGGAATATAAAGGATAAAGACCATGAAACTTTTAAACGAGATCCTGGGGACGAAATACCCCATCATTCAGGGCGGCATGGCCAACATTGCCACCGGCGAGTTTGCCGCCGCCTGCTCCAACGCCGGTGCACTGGGCATCATCGGTGCAGGCGGCATGAATGCCGATACCCTGCGCCAGAACATCCGCCGCTGCCGGGAGCTGACCGACAAGCCCTTTGGTGTAAACATCATGCTCATGCACCCGCAGGCAGATGCGTTTGCCCAGATCGTGGTGGAGGAAAAAGTCGCCGTGGTCACCACCGGCGCAGGCAACCCGGGAAAGTACGTTCCCATGTGGAAAGCTGTCGGCATCAAGGTGATCCCGGTGGTGGCTGCTGCCGTGCTGGCACGGCATTTGGAGCCGCTGGGCATTGACGCCGTCATTGCCGAGGGCACCGAGAGCGGCGGCCATGTGGGCGAGATGACCACCATGGCACTGGTGCCGCAGGTGGTGGACGCGGTCAGCGTGCCGGTCATCGCCGCAGGCGGCATTGCCGATGGCCGTCAGCTGGCGGCTGCGCTGGCACTGGGCGCTTGCGGGGTGCAGGTGGGCACCTGCCTGCTGGCAAGCGTGGAGTGCCCCATTCACCCCAACTACAAGGCCGCGCTGCTCAAAGCCGGGGACAGTGACACCATCGTCACCGGACGCACCGTGGGTGCACCGGTGCGTGTGCTGAAAAACCGCATGAGCCGGGAGTATGTCCGTCAGGAAAAGGCGGGCGCCGATAAGATGGAGCTGGAAAAATACACGCTGGGCAGCCTGCGCCGTGCCGTCTTTGAGGGCGACACGGTAAGCGGCAGCCTGATGGCCGGTCAGGTAGCCGGAATGCTGCACGAGGTGCGCCCCGTGGCGGACATCCTTGCAGACCTGTGGCAGGGCGGGAGGCAGCGCATTGCCGCGCTGAATGCCGAATGCTGACCCTTGGCGGCAAGCCCCTGCAAGTACCCATTTTGCAGGGCGGCATGGGCGTAGGCGTCTCGCTGGGCGGGCTGGCAGGTGCGGTAGCAGCCTGCGGCGGCATGGGGTGCATCTCCACCGCCGATGCAGGCTACCGCGAGCCGGATTTTGCCCGTGACCCGGCGGCTGCCAACCACCGCGCCCTGACCGCAGAGATCCAAAAGGCTAAGGCCATTGCCGGGGGCATGGGTCTGGTAGCTATCAACGCCATGGTAGCCACCCGGGACTATGCCGACGCCATCCGCACCGCCGTAGCGGCGGGGGTGGATGCCGTGGTCTCCGGTGCGGGTCTGCCGCTGGAGCTGCCGGGCATCGTGGGCACCAAAGAGGTGGCCATTGCGCCCATCGTATCCAGCGCCCGGGCGGCAAAGCTCATCCTGCGCCGCTGGGCAAAGGGCTTTGACCGCACCGCCGATTTTGTGGTCATCGAGGGCTGCAAGGCGGGCGGACATCTCGGCTTTGCCGAGGAGGACCTGCTGGCAGACCGCTGCCAGACTTTGGACGAGATTCTGCCCGGGGTGCTGGCCGAGGTAAAGCCTTACGAGGAACAATACGGCCACGCCATCCCGGTATTTGTGGCGGGCGGCGTGTACACCGGTGCCGACATGGCACACTTTACAAAGCTTGGCGCTGCGGGCGTGCAGCTGGCCACCCGCTTTATCCCCACCTACGAGTGCGACGCCTCCCAGACCTACAAAGACGTGCTGCTGGCGGCAAAGCCGGAGGATGTGCGCATCATCCACAGCCCGGTGGGAATGCCCGGACGCGCGCTGAACACCCCGCTGGTGCAGGCGCTGGCCGAGGGCAAACGCTTCCCGCCCAAGCACTGCGCCCGGTGTCTCAAGACCTGCGACCCCGCCGCTGTGCCCTACTGCATTACCCACGCCCTCATCGAGGCGGTGAAGGGCAACGTGGAGGAAGGGCTCTTCTTCTGCGGCGAAAACGTGGGCAGGCTGGATCGGATGCGCACCGTGCGCGAGCTGATGGACGAACTTGTGACCGAATGGAGGCAGAACTTATGAAGCTTGCCGTACTTTACGCCGGTCAGGGTGCGCAGCACCCCGGCATGGGCAAGGAATTTTACGAAGCATCTCCCGCCTTCCGGGCGGCCTTTGACAGCGCAGTGCTGGATTTTGACCTGCACCGCGTCTGCTTTGAGGACCCGGACGGCGTTTTGAACCAGACCGAATACACCCAGCCCTGCATGGTGGCCTTTGCCTGCGGCGTGACCGCCGTGCTGGCCGAAAAGGGCGTAAAACCCGCCTATCTGGCGGGGCTTTCGCTGGGCGAATACTCCGCGCTGCAGGCAGCCGGGGTGTTCACCGCAAAGCAGGCCATCGAGCTGACCGCCTTCCGGGGCAGGGCCATGGCCGAAGCTGCAAAAGGCCTTGCCTGCGGCATGACCGCCGTGCTGGGACTGGACAGAGAAAAACTGTCTGCCTGCTGCGAACAGGCAGCAGAGGCGGGCTGTGTGCAGATCTGCAACTACAACTGCCCGGGGCAGCTGGTCATCGGCGGCGAAAAGGCCGCTGTGGAGCAGGCCGCCGCGCTGGCCAAGGAAGCCGGTGCCCGCCGCTGCATCCCGCTGAAGGTCAGCGGCCCCTTCCACACAAGGTTGATGGCTCCCGCAGGGGATGCGCTGGCACAGCGCTTTGCGGGCGAAAACTTCGGCACCATGGAGACGCCGGTGCTGTTCAACTGTCTGGGGCATGAAAAGGCCGAGACCGACAGCATCCCGCAGCTGCTGGTAAAGCAGGTGCAGAGCAGCGTCTACATGGAAGATACCCTGCGCCGTCTGGGCGAGCTGGGCGTGGACCACATTCTGGAAGTCGGCCCCGGCAATGCCCTGAGCGGTTTTGTGAAAAAGACCCTGCCCGGGGTGGTCTGCACCGCAGTGGAGACCCCGGAACAGCTGGATGCGGTGCTGACCGCATGGAAGGAAGCAGAATGAGCGAAGAAAAGCTGACCCGCGCCGCCATTGTTACCGGCGGCAGCCGGGGCATTGGCCGCGCAGTGTGCGTGGCACTGGCAAAGCAGGGCTGCAATGTGGTGGTGAATTACTGCCACGGCGAAGCTGCAGCTGCCGAGACGGTGGCTCTGTGCAAGGCCGAAAACGCAAATGCCGTGGCTGTGCAGGCCGATGTTTCCACTGCCGAGGGCTGCAAAGCGCTCTTTGAACAGGCGGTGAACGCCTTTGGCCGGGTGGATATCCTTGTGAACAACGCGGGCATTACCCGCGATAATCTGATCCTGCGCATGAGCGAAGAGGACTTTGATGCAGTGCTGAACGCAAACCTCAAGGGCGCATTCCTCTGCTGCAAGGAGGCCGCCCGCCGCATGGTGCGCCAGCGGCATGGCCGCATCATCAACCTGTCCAGCGTGGTGGCCCTGCGGGGCAACGCCGGTCAGGCCAACTACGCCGCCAGCAAGGCGGGGCTCATCGGCCTGACCAAGAGCCTGGCCAAGGAGCTGGCAGGCCGGAA
>OLAO01000262.1_pt1 | contig 8707 bp, 6 predicted proteins | sample 1607351 | NCBI WGS metagenome assembly OLAO01 (sample SAMN02674597, study PRJEB24791) | human gut metagenome, SKBSTL013 | isolation source: stool | host: Homo sapiens | place: USA
GCAAACTTAGCATAATTTCCTATAATATTAATCTCCGTATAATTCGCTGTACGGCGCATAACATCTTCTGGACCCTGATAATAGCCAAATACTTTTGTATGCATTAGCATACCACGACTGGCAGGAGCATTAAACCATCCCAAATCGAGAACGGGCTCAGGTTCGCAAGCTCCCAGGAAATGCCATTCACCATCAACCCATGCTTCTACCCATGCATGATTATCATCCGTATGAGCCCAGCGAGGAGTATAAACCTGACGGGCAGGAATGCCTACCGAACGGAGTGCAGCTACCGTGAAAGTCGATTCCTCACCACAACGCCCGTAAGCTGTCTTTACAGAAGCGAGTGGAGAACTGGTTCGCGCATCGGATGGTGTATAGATTACCTTTTCATGACACCAGTGATTTACTTCCAACACAGCATCGTGTAATGAAAGTCCCTTTACCCGATCCTTCAGCTCTTCATAGAACACCTTACGGCTGTCATCCAAATTCTCGTTATTCACCCGCACAGGCAGAACGAAATGACGGAACTCACGCTCCGGAATTGTCTTGCCCCACGGCATTTCCTCACGGGCTTTCAATGAATAATCAATATTTTCCAGATAATACTCACCGGAATAGTCCGTAATATCCCCCAATGGCATATAAGCATATAGGAAGGTCAGAGCTTCCCGCTGTTCGTCACTCATCGGTTGTTCGAACACCTGAAACAGGTCTCCGTGCGACAACTTTGAACGTCGGGTTTCAAAGTCTTGCTGAACGGCATTCCGTTCGGCAGCATCACTTATCAAATGTTTGTTGTTGGTGCACGAGGTAAAACTCAGCATTAAACTAAGCCCCGTGGCACATAGAGCCAATAACTTCATGTTGTTAATTAATTAAGTTAGCAATTATTATTGGCTACAAAGATAAAACTTTTTAGCAGGAATGCGAAAATAAATATTTTTAAGTGTCCTAAAAGCTATTTATCTGCAGAAACATTGTGCCGGGAAGTATCGGCATTCGCATTTTGCTTTTCATAATACTCTTGTTTCCGCTTATTTGCCTGCTGCACCAGACTGGTTACATATACGGTAAAGATAGGAAACATCATCATTCCAAGCGCAGCCAGTACCACCGAAAGTATCTTGCCGGTCGGAGTCACGGCATAAATATTGCTACCCACGGTGGTCACATCCATAAATGCCCACCATAATGCACTCCAATAATCTGTCACCATCGGGTTCACCTTATGCTCCAGCACAAAAAATATCAGACTGGCAAAATAAACTGTCGCCATCAACATAGTGATATAGGAAGTGAACAAACCCGAAGCTTTGCTTCCCGAGAGCCATCCCACCACAATGGCCAGCGCATACCCTCCTCTTAGAAGAGGTATAAAACGAAGAAAATAACTTACCTCCGGAGAAAAAGTGATGTGATAATAATCGATGATATTCAGATATGGAATAGAAACCAGCAAAAAAACAAAGTGACTGCTCAAATATCTCCATTTATCGGGTGCCAGAAAGAATTCAAGCAGAAAATCAAAAAGGAAAAACATACATATCCAAAATTGTATTCTGAGATAACTCCCCTGATTAATAAAAGGAATATTATGGAAAGTATCCATCGAAATACTTATGATTAAGAAAAGAGACAGACAGAGGATTAAGACATGCAGAATCCCATAAATTCCTTTTCGGGAATAGATAAAAGAAGAAAATGCTGTTTTCATAAACTATACCTATTTATTATTGTTTCCCCTAAAACACCTTAAAACTGTACTTTGTTTATTCGGCACAACCGGGGTTAATAAACCTAAACGGATAAACATCATTTCCAGGGAGTTGTTATAAACTCCGTAAACAAAAAACATATATTTTTTAAAACCTAAACTTTATGGCAAACATTAGTAAATCAGTCAAGCTAGGGGTATTTACCCTCGCTATTATGAACGTGACTGCGGTAGTATCCCTGCGCGGGCTGCCTGCTGAAGCCGAATACGGACTGAGTTCGGCATTTTATTATCTTTTTGCAGCCATCGTCTTCCTGATACCGACTTCATTGGTAGCAGCAGAATTGGCAGCAATGTTTCAGGACAAGCAAGGCGGTGTATTCCGCTGGGTTGGTGAGGCATACGGAAAGAAGTGGGGTTTTCTGGCTATATTCCTTCAATGGGTGGAAAGTACAATCTGGTATCCTACGGTATTAACTTTCGGAGCGGTGGCATTGGCATTTATCGGCACAAACGACGCTCACGATATGTCACTGGCCTCCAACCGCTATTACTCATTGGCTGTGGTGCTTATCATTTACTGGCTTGCCACTTTCATTTCACTGAAAGGGATGGGCTGGGTAGGAAAAGTTGCCAAAGTCGGCGGTATGGTAGGCACCATCATCCCGGCAGGCCTATTGATGGTGCTGGCAGTTATCTATCTGGCATCGGGCGGACAAAGTCAAATGAACTTTGACGGTAACTTCTTCCCCGATTTCAGTAATTTCGACAATCTGGTACTTGCATCCAGTATTTTCCTTTTCTATGCCGGTATGGAAATGGGCGGTATCCATGTGAAGGATATGGAGAATCCTGCCAAGAATTATCCGAAGGCTGTATTTATCGGTGCAGCCATCACAGTTGCCATCTTCGTACTGGGTACTTTCGCATTGGGTATCATTATCCCGGAAAAGGATATCAACCTGACTCAGAGCTTGCTGGTCGGCTTCGACAACTACTTTAAGTATGTACATGCTTCCTGGTTATCTCCTATCATTGCCGTTGCATTGGCATTCGGTGTGTTGGCAGGCGTATTGACTTGGGTAGCCGGTCCGTCCAAAGGTATCTTTGCCGTAGGTAAAGCCGGTTATCTGCCCCCGTTCTTCCAAAAAACCAACAACAACGGTGTGCAGAAGAATATCTTGTTAATCCAAGGTTTGGCCGTGACATTGCTCAGCTTGTTGTTCGTAGTGATGCCATCCGTACAGAGCTTCTATCAAATCCTGTCACAGCTCACCGTGTTATTGTATCTCATCATGTACCTGTTAATGTTTAGCGGTGCCATTTATTTGCGCTATAACATGAAAAAGGCTCCACGTCCTTTCCGTATCGGCAGTAAAGGCAACGGTTTGATGTGGTTCATTGCCGGACTCGGTTTCTGCGGTTCATTACTGGCATTTGTGCTCAGCTTCATCCCGCCCAGTCAAATATCAATCGGCAGTAACACCGTATGGTTTGCCGTATTAGTTATAGGATGTATCGTTGTTGTCTCTGCTCCGTTCATTATCTATGCATCTCGTAAGCCATCATGGGTAGATAAGAACACACAGTTCGAACCTTTCCACTGGGAAGAACAAGCTGCCCCGACAGATGCCCCAACAACCGGAGAAACAAAATAAGCTGTCTCCCATACTTTTATCTTGGAAAAGAGAGTGCATCAAAATAAAAATTGACTTTGAACACTCTCTTTTTCTTTTCCCGCCTATATTTCTTTCCTTTCATTCTTCCTATTCAAGAAAACATTCCTATATTTGCAGAGTAATTATCTTTAAAATTACTCTTTAATGATATGAAAGTGTTGGGTTATGGATTTATTGTGATGCTGCTATTGGTATGCCTTGCCGGGTGTACTCATTCCCCTTGTTCATCCCAACATAAAATAGCACTTATCCATTCTTACCAGAGAGGTTATAACAACGCCGAGCGAATTAACAGACTCTTTGCCGATGAACTGAAGAAAAACGGGCTACAATGTGAAATTAAAAGTTATTATCTCAACTGCGAAAAATACGGCAGCACAGATGAAGAACGTCGCATTTCCGGGTTCATCGACGATTCGAATATATGGGGAGCCGATTTAATAGCAGTCCTTGACGACCAGGCCACTTATTCCCTGATGTCATGCAATCATCCGAAAGTCAGAGAAATACCTGTCGTTTTCAGCGGAGTGAACTACCCCAATACAGAACTACTGCAACAATATCCCAATGTAACCGGATACATCGACAGACCCGATTACCTCAAGACTTGCCAGATGATTGAACGGATTATGGGAAAAGTATGTATCCACGTTATTAAAGGAGGTACTTTTCTGGATAAAATTATATGGAAAGACCTGGAAAAACAATGCACAGGACACAATATCAACATACGCGACAGGGTGAATGAACGGATATTAAATATATCCCCGGATTCACTAGAGAATAAAAAATTCTCTCCTTTTGATTCGGAAAAACCAACCGAACTCTCTTATCTCGATACAACCATGATTGCCAAACTGGTCAGCGACTCTGTTCCCGCACGCCGGTTATTGTGGATGGCCAGCGGAGTTTTCGATTATTCCTTGTTTCTATATACCAAACGTGATTTCACCACTTTACGCATCGGCAGTTTGTTTGACAATCCCGGGTTTGAGACCATAAATGAAGGATTCGGAACAAATGACTATATGCTCGGAGGCTATTTTACACCTATCGAAATTCAAATAAAAGATATGGCGGCAGGAATAAAAGAAAGACTGGACAAGAAAATGCCCGGTCAGCAATTACAGCAATGCGCCAAACAGTATGTCGTCAATTGGGTTACTTTGGAGAAATATAAAATACCCGAAGAAAGGATTCCCGAAGAGTATATAATCATGTACAAACCTTTCAGCAAAAAATATTCCACTCTTATCCTGACCATCAAAATCGTTGTCGGCATCCTTCTATTGTTATTTGTAAGCTACCTCATTTATATATATGGACGGGAGAAAAAACGGAAACAGGATGCTTTGCGCAACTTAAAATATGAGCATGAGCTACTGATCCTTGCCATGGAAAGCGGAAATACGTATGCATGGCGGTTTGATGGAGAAAAAGCCATTTTCGATCCACAGTTTTACGAACTGATTCATTATGACTCTCCGCAAATGAACATCGATGATATGGTAAAATTCATTCATCCAGACGAACGAGAGAGATTTCTGCATCAGGTGGCCAACCTTTCAGACCATCCCAAACGGACAGCACAATACCGCTGTAAGTTTACAGGTGAATATCAATGGTGGGAGTTTCGTTACAAACAGATTTGTCACAATGACAATATTCATATCATCACCGGTCTGCTGCAAAATATCCAAGAGGTAAAAGACAAGGAAGAAGAGCTGATTCAAGCCCGCAAGGTTGCAGAGCGGGCAGAATTAAAACAATCTTTTCTGGATAATATGAGTCATGAGATACGCACTCCTCTCAATGCCATCACCGGGTTTTCCAACCTGCTGACTACGGAAAAAGACCTTTCGGAAGAAGAGAAACAGGAATTTATCTCCATCATCAATGATAATACCGATTTATTGCTCAAACTGGTTAATGATGTGCTGGAACTATCACGCATTGAATCCGGCAATATGTCATTCAATTACCGGGAAGAGAGCGTCCGTTCTTTGCTCAACAGTATTTACAACACCCATCAACTGACTATTTCATCACCCTTAAAATTTATCAAGGAGTTTCCCGAAGGAGATGTATTTGTACACATAGACAATATGCGTATGACACAGGTCATCACTAATTTCCTGAACAATGCCAAAAAGTTTACAAAGAGCGGACATATCAAATTAGGATACCATCATCAACCAGCCAGTCATGAAGTGCATATTTTTGTAGAAGATACCGGAGCCGGTATTCCAAAAGAAGAACTGCAAATCATATTCGACCGATTCTATAAACATAATGAGTTTGCACAAGGAGTAGGACTTGGCCTGTCTATCTGTAAAGTGATTGTTGAAAAAATGCAGGGACGTATCGAGGTTACTTCCGAAATAAACAAGGGCAGCCGTTTTACTGTCGTACTGCCCTGCCTGTAATTGAGTTGTTTTAGTATTCTTCCATTTTAAGACAATATTCTTTTCGGTAGTGTAAAATGTAAAACAATATAGCCCAACATCCCGGCTATCACCGTACCGCTCAAAACACCCAATTTTGCCTGACTTAAAAGAACCGGAGAAGCTTCGAATGATAAATTAGCTATAAACAGGGAAACGGTAAAACCGATACCTCCCAACAAGCAGATACCTGCCAGGTTCACCCAGTTCATCCCCCCGGCCATGCCAGCCAACCCACTTTTGACAATAAGCCATGTAAAAAAGTAAATACCTACAAATTTTCCGACTACCAATCCCACCATGACCGCCCATGTAGGTGTTCCCACTTCAATGCCTCCGTGACCGGCTGTCAGCACCACACCAGCATTAGCAAAAGCAAACAAAGGAATAATCACATAATTCACTAATCCATGCAGACTATCTTCCAATGACTGTAAAGGAGAAATCACTCTATCGGAAGCCGATTCGATACTTTTCAACACATTAATCTGCAATTTGCTCAAAATTATACCTTCTTTGTCTGTACTCGGAAATATTTCTATGTTCTCCTTAATACGGTTAATATACTTACCTATCTTATAATGTGGTGTAGCCGGAATCGTAAACGCTACTATCACCCCTGCAATAGTGGCATGAATACCACTTTGTAAAAACAGATACCACATCACCAGTCCCAGTAAAAGATAAAACCAACGATTGTGTATATGCAAATGATTACCGGCACAAAGCAAAAAAAGCACTCCAAAAGAATACAACAAGAAATTCACATCCAGATGGGAGGAATAAAATAAAGCGATTACCAGAATACCACCAATATCATCCACCACAGCAAAAGCCGTCAGAAATATTTTCAGACTGATAGGTACACGGTTGCCGAATAAGCTTAGTACCCCCAGGGAGAAAGCAATATCCGTTGCCATCGGAATAGCCAGACCACTCTCGGCATCCGTACCCGACGTCATACAATAATAGATAATAACCGGAACAATCATCCCCCCGCAAGCCGCCACTATCGGCAACAAAGCCTGTCGAAAACTGGACAACTCACCCACCAATGTTTCACGCTTAATTTCCAGTCCCACACTAAAGAAGAAAATAGTCATCAAAGCATCATTGATAAAATTCATCAAGGTCATGTGATTCCCATTATGACTGAACAAATTAAATTCCCCTATCTGAAGATGTACTTCTTTATTCCAAAAAGCTGCATAAGCGTCTCCCCAGGGAGAATTAGCTATAATCATCGCCAGAAGAACGATAACCATCAATAGAATTCCCCCATTAATGTGATACCGCGTAGCACTTAGAAACGAAACATTCATGTTTCCGATTTTGAGTTTTTCCATGTCTTTCCTGTTATAATATTAGATTCGTGATAAATTCTTATAAAACACGAACCTTCCTGTTATCTTTGAAGTCAATAACAGAAAGGAACGCTTTATTGTTTGTATAAAATACTCTTCTTACGAAGTATATGTCAGCCGTTATAGCTTCGTAACGCCAAGTTTTTCACCCACAGTACAAATATACTGGTTAAAATTAAATTTAGCACAAGAGTTAACACAGAAATTACCAGTGCAGGGCCTCCTAAATTATATCCCAATGCAATAAAGATGATTCCCGCTCCTACTTCTCCACGAGTAAACATACCGATAGATAAAGCAAGACGCTCGCTCAACTTACGGTCTCTATAGAATAACACAGGAAACAGCTTCCCGACATTCGATAACAAAGACACGATTACCACATGATAAATAATCATTCCCCAAGACATCATTTCTTGCGATCCGGTAATGGAATGAGTACCGCTATGCGTCTCCGAAAAATCCACTCCGACAAAGAGAGGCATACTCATACCCACCAGGAACATAAACAAGAAAGAAACACCGGTAGATACCTTATGCTCCAAAGGAGTATCTATCTCCTTATGTTTCATAACCATACCCAGAACGAAAGCCGGCAATAACACTTCAATATGGATACTTCCTTCGTCTCCATAAAAATATTTGCTCACCATATACACCAACTGTGTAACTGCAAAAACTGCCACCGAGTAAAAGAAAATCGCTTTCCAGTCTTGCCGCCAATTGTATTTCCCTAACTGTTTCCAGCCGATAGAGAGCAGAACAAACACTACTAAAACAATGATAATCAATTGCCAGCGCAGCCCCACCATCATTATTTGCAACGGAATCATCAGCAAGATGGTATCCAGGTCGTCAAAGATAGCCAACACCTGAATCTTTTTATAAATCCAACTTGATTTTAATCCGAGAGCCGCCAACATGGTAAACAAGATACCTGCAGAGGTGGGCGCCGCAAAACGGCTTAACAGAAGATTTTCTTTCCATGCTTCCCAGCTATGCCAATATTCGGGCGGTAGCAAGACAAATACATAATAAACGGCTATCAAAATCCATGGCATCGCTGCCGTAGCCATTGCAATAAAATAATCCTCAGCATAACTCTTCCACCTTGTTTTATCCATGACAAACTCACGTCCGACATTAATCATAATAAAACTCAGGCAGATGTAAAGCAATACATCAGACACACTCTTTATGGTAGTATACCCTTCACCTACCGCCCCCGGTAAGATTTGGGACACCAAAAGACCCATCATCAGAAAGGCCGAAAAAGACAGAACTTTTCTCATTTATATTTATTTAAAGATTATATAATAATGGAATGATTGCCTTGAAAGTTCTGCTGACAGCGACAATCATTCCGGGTATTTTAGATTTTTAATCCAACTTCAATACTGCAAGGAACGCTTTCTGCGGTACTTCCACATTACCAATCTGCTTCATACGCTTTTTACCCCTCTTTTGCTTTTCAAGCAATTTACGTTTACGACTCACGTC